>Ga0307994_1001808_pt1 | contig 12463 bp, 15 predicted proteins | sample EllFjometagen261_FD_203171 | JGI IMG/M metagenome (GOLD analysis project Ga0307994, IMG submission 203171) | Marine microbial communities from Ellis Fjord, Antarctic Ocean - #261 | ecosystem: Environmental > Aquatic > Marine > Unclassified | place: Southern Ocean | collected 2014-11-02 | reverse complement strand
ACGCATCATACAGAGCCTTAACAGCACCCACAAGCTCCTCACCTATCAACACTATCCAAGGCTCAAGCACCACCCACAACTCCACAGCAGAATCCTTAACATCCAACAAAGCAGGCAAAATCTGCTTCACGAACGTATCCCGCAAACTCTCAAAAGCAGCCACCAGCTTAGTCTTAATCTTAGACGCCAAAGGACGCAACGTATCAGCCCACAAAGACTTAGCCTTCTCAGCCATAAGCCCTAAAGCAGGAATCAGCTTCTCATTAGCAAACACCGTAAGACGATTAAACACAGGCAGAAGGTTACTAGCTATAGTCTCCTTCAGCTCCATCATCGTAACCTTCAAGCTATTCTGACGTAAAGCAGCATCCTCACCACCATCAGCCCAAGCAGCCTGGGCATCAGTAGACTTCTCCATAATGAGAGCCTGAGTAGCCAGAGCCTTGTCCATCTGAGTAATCTCATCACGACCATCAGCCTTAGCTAACGTCAAAGCACGAGTGTCAACCTCAGCTTGAAGGATAGAGATACCCAGCGTCTTAAGCCCTTCACGCTCACCTAGCACAGCCTTATTAAGAATATCAGCCACATCAGCAGCGCTCTTAGTACCACCAGTCCAGTTAGACAGAGCACCAGACAGACCTACAACCTCCTGAGCCATACCCACAGCAGCCTCAGCGGTAAACCCCATAGGCTTAAGAAGATCAGCAGTAGAAGCAGCCACATTAAGCAGCGCCTCATCAGTCATACCAAAAGCCTCATTATTAGCATCAGCCCACTCAGAGACAACACCCAGATGATCCTCAAAGACCGTTTCAGCCTTAACGCGCCACTGCTCCAACTCCTGCCCAGACGTATACAAGCTACCAACAAACTGCCCAATCTCACGAGCAGCAAACGCCGTAGCCATAACCCCAGCCAGTTTACCAGCAGAGCCACCCAGCCCACCCAGCATACCCTTAGCCTTACCTACCTCTTTCTTTAGATTAGACGCATCACCGTTAATCTTAATCTTGATAGGTCTAGCCATAGCACAAGCCTCATCTCATCACAGGAGTACCCCTAGCATTACCACCAGGAGGATTACTAGCGCCCACGCGCCTATCCACTTCTTCACATAACATAGCGTACTGCCATAACTCAAGGTCACGAACCTCAGCCAGCGACAGGCCGAAAGTCTCCACCACACTAATTTTAGTGCTAAAGGAAGCCTTCTGCCTATCACTCACCAGGCCCGAACTTAAGAAGGGTCAGCACCACCCATAAGCTCAGAAACCTCAGATAGCTGCATCTCAGCAGTATCCTCATAAGCAAACTCAGGATCTTTACGCCTACCCATAATAAAGACAACAGCACGCATCAGCTTAACCTGAGACGCGTCCTCCATCTTATCCAAGCCCACACCCAGAATAGTCTCCAACTCCTCAGCCTCACCCAAAGTGAGAGTCTCAAAGTTAAACTGGTCAATATCTACAACATCCATAGTAATATCCTCCACGGTAGATAACAGCTATCTGCTGCTTATCGGTTTCATAGCTTCTCTAAGGAGACGCTCATACGTTGCTCTAACTTCATCTATACGCTTATCCAAAGCCTCATAAATGAAAGGCTGAGGAGTTATACCCTTAGCAGGCCAACCAAAGTGAATAGGTCCAGCGTACTTCACACCCTGAGGAGTACCCGCCTTAACATACCCAGCCTCACGCTGAGCCTGAGCACCAATAGACTTTCTAAGCCTACCAGTCTGCACAGGCACCAGCACCTTAGCCTCCTGAGCCACAACATCAGCAGCCTTCTTATTAGCAGAGCGTACCTCTTTCACAATATCCTTACGAGATACACGACTCATAGTACGCTGTATCTCACGTAAGCCCTCAACCTCCACCATACCCTTACCACGCCTAGCAGCCATAAGCCCTCCTAGTTACGCCTTAGCTAGAGCCGCCTCAAGAGCACCCCAGAACCTAGGCCCTACCACAATCTTACCATGATACCCAGAACTAATAAGACTATGATCCTTACCAAAGCTCAGCACAGCCCTACGAGTAGCAGAACCCCACACGCCATGCCCCACAAGACCATAACCCAAAGACCCAAGAGCGTCCTGCATAGCGTACACACGAGCACGCCTCCACGGCAACCGATTACGCCAATCACCCTCAGACAGCAGAGCGCTACCCAAAGAAGGCAAAGAGCGAGCCTGCACCACAGGAAGCACCACAACAGGACGCACCACATTAGGCACATCATTAGCCACAGGCAGACCCCTACGAATCCACTCAGTCAAAGCCTCACCAGGACAAGCAGTAGCCCACGCATCACGATGAGCCTTAACATTAAGCCCCCGACCCACATGAGCGTTAATCAAGTTAATCTGCACCTTGATAGCAGCCAGAGCAGCGATACTAACCTTCTGCCCCTGACCAACACCCACAAAGATACTATAACTACGCCCAGCTTCAGCAGGAGACGTAGCACCATCCTTATCATTAAACCCACGACCCTCAAAACGATTACCCTTATTGTCCACAAGGAACGAGTACGCAACATCACGATAATTAGAAGTACGAGTAGTCAGATGATATCGTTGAATAGCCTGAGGTAACTTAAAACCAGTCAAGTTAATCGGAGTACCATTGTAATGAATAAAGATAGACGTAACGCCTGCATCATCCATACGAACAGCGTTACGCTTACGAGGAGCAGCACCCCACTGAGAACGAGAAAAATAAGCCATAATTAGAACCTTTCATAAACCACGGAACACGGAAAGAACGGAGAGAGAGGTGCCGTGTCACCCCCCTCCCCGAACAATAAACGATGACTACAGAGCCGTATCAGTACTCTTGATAGTAGCAGTGATCATAGGATTAGAGCCGTCATGCATCACAACAAAAGGAAGCTCCTGAGTAGAAACCTCATCCATAGAAGCAGTAGGACTATCGCCAGTCCACTGACAAGCAGGCATATCCAGCTCAAACTCATAGGTATGCCCAGACTCAATAAGGCTAGCAGCCATGCTCCACTTAATGTTAATGCCCACAACAGTACCAGCTACCCACTCATCATAACGAGTAGTACCCTCAAAGTCTGCAGACAGTGAACCAGTGTAAGAAGGCACCCCAGAACGAACAGGAGCGCTCTTAAGCGTAGAAGCAGCCATATAGCGCCGGTCAGTTTTCATACCCAGATCAGCAGTCAAAGAGAAAGCATCAGAGTAACCATAAGCCACAGAGTCAATCTCAATAACCGCATTAGTCCACGCAAAAGGAGAAGATGCAGCAGGGTAAACCCCAGAAGCCTGAGCAGTAGACGTATCCACATCCTCGAAATCGTAATCGACATTAGCGACAAGAAGCCCACCAACATCCTGAGTAATACCCCAGCCAGTAGCACGACACCCATGATGAGTAAACTGCTGAACAGTACCATCAACCACAGGACGCACAACCTGAATCGTATACGAGTCAGTAGGACCAGCCTGATCAGTAGTATGAGCCTGAGTATACGCAGACGTAGCCGCAACCTGAGTAGGCCCAGCAACAGAGCCAAGAAGGCCCTCAAAGATCATACCCATACCCTTATTAAGCATATCAAACTCAAGCGAACCATTACCGCCCATGTTGACCTGCACTACACGATCAGAGCGTAACCCTTGATAGTCAGAACGTAGACCAGACGACTCAAGCCGCTCCTGCTCACGCTTAAACGAATCAGCCTTACCCTCAAACGATCTCGTAGGGGTAACAGGAGTACCGTACGTACTTTCTTTACCAATATGTATAGCACCGTTAATACTCATGATTCTAGCTTCCTATCTATAGGTTTCGTAGTAGTAGTAGGAGCAGGAACCCAGTCCCCACTACCTAAGATACTCTTAGCCTCATTAGCTAAAAGTGTTACTGAGTCCCCAGGAGAGACTAGCAGCGAACGTCCAGTAGGAGCTAACACAACATCAGCAGCTACAGAACCTTGATAAATGTATTTCTGCTTAGCCATCACGCCAGCCTTCCTCTAACTTGAATAGAGATTGTTACAGTGGTACGAGGTGTACCAGCATCACCAGAGAGATCAGTTTCCCACTCAAAAGTTTCAATAGATGCCCATATAATGCCATCTACAGAAAGAGTAGTATCCAGAGCTAATATATCTTCTACAGCGCCCACCATAGCAGCGCCTCGGATCTCGTTAGCAGAACAAGTACTCCTAGAAGCACACTGCACCACCAGCTCCACAAAGTAATCCTCATCACGCTTACGCCTACCACTCACCATAGCGTTAGGTTCGTTAATGCCGCTAGTTACAGAGTTACCCAGCCACACCAGCTCATCTCTACGATCAGCAGCAGGCTCACCGTACTCAACCTGCACACCAGCACCACCCAAAGACGCATCAGCCACTAGAGCAGCGAACAGAGCCGCTCTGAAAGCAGCAACAGTAGTATGAGTAGCCATATCAAGCCACCGACGGAGGACGAGCACGCCTACGAGTCAACACAGCATTAACCTCAGGCAGAGCAGTAGGCCCATGCTTACCACCAGGCTGAGCATTAAGCCTAAAATCGCCAGCAGCCGTAGTCATAGAAATAGCATTATCAGGAGCCTCAGCAGCCAGCTTCAGCACATACCATCGAGCCATACTACGAGCAGCCATCTCAATATCAGCAGGCACAGCAACAAAAGCGCCAGCAGTCACAACAATAGTAACATTCTGCCCAGCAACAGACGAGGTAAACGAGCCGGTATCACGCACCACCACACCACCAGGACGGACCACCCATCCAGACACATCAGACACAGCAACACCATCCACCGTAGCAGAAGTCACCGTAAGCAGATTAGCCACGTTAATAAACACACGATCAGAACCAGTACCATCCACAGTAACAGTGTGAGCCTTAGACTCAAAAGACGTACCACAATAATCGTCAATAATAGCAGCAGCCCACTCAATACCCTCGTTAACCATAGCATCAGTATATACTGAAGTCTCAGATAGTTTAGAAAGTGAGCGCACATCAGCCAAAGTAGTATAAGCCATACTGTAAGCCTCCTAGAAGCATTACGAGAAACAAAGAACAGAAGGAGAGGAGAGGAGGGGAAGCGTAGCCCACAAGCCACAGCTAAATACCCCCTCCTCATCCCACCCTTGTCAGGTAGAAACTACCTGATAATTACTTATTACGATGCCGCCATCTTGAGAACACGTAGACCATTAGTGTCTACGATATCACCATCGGCACGCATAAGGAAACGCCACGAAACGAGATCATTAGCAAAGCCATGATCATCGGAACGCTCAATACGAACAGCACCCGCAAGGCGAGCGTAGTAAGTACTGAAGTCACCGTATACAACACTCAGACCGTTAGCAGCCATATCAGCTACGTTACCGTCAGTGTGAACAGCTTTACCCAGCAAAGTGCTAGGAGCGCCAACAGTGGTAGCCGGTTGCCAGAGGTACAAGCCGTTACTATCTTTCAGCTTACGAACAGCAGCCAAAGTAGCATCACTCATCAAAAAGGCAGCGTTGCCTTGATACGGAGCAATGATTGAGTGCTGAAGGTCGATAAGCTCATCAAACGTAACAGCACCAGTAGCAGCAGCAGTAATACCAACAGTAGCAAGATCCACACCTGAAGGCTGGCTTGAGCCAGAACCCGTAACAAGGTGAGCATCTACGCCACGACCAAGAGCCGCACCACCCTGACGAGCAATGAAGTCCTCTACGTTAAACGCAGCATCAGTAAGAAGCTCACTAGAAGCCTGCACGATGAAACCGTACTTGTAAGCGTTAAGGCTAACAGTACCAAACTGAGGATCAGACTCACCAATAGTACCAGCTTCAGCAACAATAGCAGCAGCGCTGTAACTAGTAGTCTTAGGAATGTCAATCTGCTCACCACCAGCGGTACGAATAATCGTAGCCAACTGGAGAATAGGCGACTGCTCAACCATATGCTCTACAATCTTATTGTAAAGCGAAGTAGGAACAAGCTCAGCACCATCAGTAGAAGTACCAGCAGTAAGATCACGAGCTTCATACGAGCGGATCTCACCGCTAGCAAGTTGACCAACAGCAGCAAGCTCAGCAGCACGAGCTTCTTCATAACCAGCAGGAGCTACCGAATCAAAAGTCTCAATAGCTTCCAACTTAGCACGAGCCTCAACAGCCTTAGCTTCGCGATCAACGAGAGCAAGCCCACCGTTAATCTCACCATCCAGCTTACTAATTTCACCATCAAGGCGAACCTCAATAGCAGTTTCTTCAGCGCTCATGTCGCGACCTTCTACAAGGTCATGCAATTCACGAACATCATTTACAGCTTTATTGCGAGCGTCAAAAGCCGCACGAATAGAGTTAATCTCCATAGTATCCTCCTAAGGATAAAGGGAATCCTACAGCAGAGTTGCCATAGGTATTGCATATGCTGAGTGCCTATCGTGCGGCTCAGCGGTAAAAACGACGCCTCACAATGGTGAGTGGCTCAGCTTCCGCTTCACCGGCTCCACCATCAGAGGAGCTATCATTTCCAATACGTTCCTCTAGCTCACCCGCTGCAGCAGCAGCAGCAAGCTCATCTATATCTATATTATGATCCTGAGCTAAGCTCCTAAGAGCCACAGACGAATCAGGATAAGCAGGCATAGTCACAGGACCAACATCCCGCAACGCCACCTCCTGCAAAGAACGATGCGTACCAGACCAAGAATCCTTAATAGTACGGAAGCCAAAGCTAGACCCCTTAAGATCACCACGCTGCAACAATACCGCCACATCACGACCCAGAGTAGTATCAGGAAGATCCAACTCATAAGCCAGCCCACGATCATCCTTAGACAAACGCAACGTACCAGCAGACGAACGCCCCAGCAACTGCCCAACCTCATGATTAAACAGCCCCAACACATCAGACTCCTGAAGTGTCTTATCAAACGCTGAGCGCCCAACAGACTCAGTAAAGCCACCTATACTAATAGGCTGATCAAACACAGCAGCATAACCCACAGCAGTAAGACCTTCACCTGACTCAGCATCACGCAGCTCAAAGCCCTCATTAGTATTACGTCTTTCATTCTTCATTAGGTAACTCCTTAACATCAGTAGAAGTAGGAGCACTATTAAGAGGCACCCTATGTAACTTACCTGACCCATCAGGTATAGGAGGCAGATCCTCAAAGGCTCTAACCTCATCCAAGTTATAAATACCACGATCCAGAGCCGCACCATAAGCAGTAACCCTAGAAGCAAAGTCACCCCGTAGCAGATGATCCATACGCAACGAAACAAACAAACGATCAGCAGGATTACTACTAAACGCCTCAGTACGAGCCAACCACGTAAACGCCTCCTCAATACGCTCCACCCAAGGACGCAAAGAATGAGTCACATAATTCTGAGTCTGCTCAGCAAGACCAGAACCCCACGAGGTAGACCCAGAAGCATCCTGCAACAAGTGAGGAGGCACAGCGAACACACGAGCAATATCAGCAACCTGAAAAGAACGAGTCTGAAGAAACTGAGCCTCATCAGGAGCAACAGACAAAGCACTAAACTTAGCGCCCTCAGTCAACACAGCCAACTTACCCGCCTTACTACTACCCTTATGGACACTATTCCAAGACTCTTTGAGAAGGTTAGCGCCCTCCTTAGAAAGCATATTAGGAACTTCTACAATAGCAGCAGGCACAGCACCATTACCAAAGAATGTAGCACCATACTCCTGAGCAGCAAGAGAAAGCCCGATAGTCTCAGAAGCATTAGCAATAGGAGACAGACCCACAAGAGATCCAGGTTTCATCAGACCACGAATATGAAGAATATCGTACGAGGTAAAATGCTCACCCGTAGCACTATCCAAAGTATAAAGCAACTGACCACGCACAGAGCGAAGCTCCACACGATCAGGATCTAACACTATCAGCGACTCCACAGCACCCGCATCACTACGAGCCGTAAAGATGTAAGCGTTACCACGTAACAGCAGACTCATCATCACCTGACTCATGAAGTCAATCTTACGCACCTCAGGAGAAGGCGACTCTATCCAAGGAGGTACAACCTCCATAGGAGACGCTAGAGCGCCCTTACCACGAGTAATATCTATAGGTAGCGTAGCCACCCCATCAGAAAGAATACGTACAGCACCATACACCGTAGATAGGCCCAGAGCCGTATCATCAGTAACTACCTTACCAGCCGACGTAACAGAAGAAGCAGACATATCTCTACCCCATACGTCAGCGTACGAAACAGCCCGAGCTTCTACAGGAATGCTAAAGAATCTTGATAACATCCTAACCCCTCTCAGACTCTAGGAGCAGAATCGCCCCAGCTACTATCCATGCAGCAGGACCATAAATAGAGCCTACACCATGCACCACCAGGACGAACCCCAGCACACCTATAACCGTACGTAATACCGTCAGAGCCATAGGCCCTCCTGTCTATAGAACCAGCATCTGAGCCTCACCAGGAGACTCATCACGATGCATAATAGCACGATGCAGCCCAATAACAGCAGCTACAGCAGCGTCAATCTTACGAGGAGAACCAGGAGCCTCCTTAACAATACGAGCACCACGATGATCCTCTTTGATCATGCAGTTAGTCAGATGCCTAGAAAGCACCGTACCACCATCATGAGATACCTCACAATCAGAAACCTTCTCATAGAAGTTCTGACAAGCAGGCACCATACGAGCAAGAGAGTTAGTAGGAAACTCCACAATAGGAAGCCCCTCCTCAAACAAAGTAGAAAGCGAACGCTCAAAGCGGAAAGGATCAGCGGTAACCTCTACCACCTTAAACCGCTCACATGCAGAGCGTATAGCTTCCTCTACCTCAAAGGTAGGAGTACGCCATCTAGGATCTTTAGCAGGAGCCTCCCAGATATTGAGAAGCTCTATATGCAGATCAGACAGACGCACACCTACTAGAGCTGTACTGTCACCCTTCCAGGCACCATCAAAACCGATAACGATACGATCACCCTCAGCAAGAGGATCACCACCTGAGCACGCATCCCACGCACCATCAGGAAGCCACGTAGACTCAGAAGAAGTCCACCCGTTAAGGTGAAACCGCACAAACGAACTCTCATGAGTAGTAGTCAAAGCAGCACGCATAATAGCCTCAGGATCAGGCATCACAGACCAAGCAGGATTAAACGCCTCCCACACCTCAGGATCTTCATAATCGTACTCAAGCCCAGGAGGAGGACCCCACCAATCCATCCCGAAAGAAGGATCAACAAGCTCCCCAGGACAAGCCACACCGTTAAGCATATGCCCATCTACCTGCAGACCATACGAATACAACCTACCCAGAGGAGAATCCAAATCAAAACCAGCAGTAGAAATAATCAGAAACAAAGGATTATGACGCATAGCAGAACCCATCGTGAGCGCCTCAAGCAAATCAGCATTCTTAAACACATGCAGCTCGTCAAAGACCACGAAACTAGGATTCAACCCCTGCTGAAGACCAGCATCAGCAGATACAGCGATATACTTACCACCATTGTGAGGATTCTGGATCTCATTCCTAAACACCGTAAGATGCTCACTCAACGTAGGAGAAGCAGCCACCATACGCTTAGCTTCCTCAAACACAAGCCTAGCCTGCTGCCTATCACCAGCAGCAGACACCACGAGCGGACGAGTATCAGTATCATCTATCACAAGATGACACAAAGCCAGAGCCGCACCCAGTTGAGACTTACCAGACTTACGAGGTAACCCCAACAGATAACGCTTACGCATCCTATCACCGTTATCATCCAGACGATACACATCATCCAAGATGTTACCCTGAAAGGTAAGCAACTTGAAAGGATCACCAGCGAAAGACCCACCCAGAGTACAAAACTCCTCTATGAAGTTCTTAACTTTATCAGCAGTGAGAGCCACGGAGCCTCCTCAGTTATCGAATAGGACAAGCCCCAGTAGCACAAGCATCATCCAAAGACTGACCCACCTCATGAAAGGTAGCAGTCTCAAACTCAGCCCTAGAGAGACGTTCCATAGGCGACTGCGGACGAGACAGATCAGGAAAGATCGTAGACCCCTTAAGAAACGGACCCATAGCCTGCAACAGAGCATACAGCTCATCAGTACCATATTGACCAGGAGCCACGTTAGCAGTAAAACTTACAGCATTATCAGCGTACCTATTTTGTACCAGAGCTTGAGTTACTAGCAGAACGTCCAGAGGGATCTCATCAACAGACTCAATCAACTCACCGAAACGCTCCACAGCAGCATCAGCCACATAGAAAGACACAACCTCAGTACGAGGAGAATAAATACAAGGCTCCACAGGATGACCTGCAGCCCTAAGCCTAGCCAAATCAGGAGACGAATCAGCATACCTCACACGCCTCATAAAGAACTTAGCGTACACAGGATGCATACCCTCAGTCGTACCAGGTAACTTAGCAATAGAACCAGTAGGAGCCACAGTAGTGTACTTCACCGGACAGTTAATACCCAGACGAGCAGCCTCAGCATCAGCAGCCAACTTCACAGCAGACTTCCACCAGCCCAAAGCATAAAACACATCAGTAGAGTTAATAGCATCAGAATACTTCAAGCCCTTAGAAGCAAGCCACTCCTGAAAACCAAAGAACCCCACACCTATACGACGATTACGATTCTTTACTATCTCCTGCCCCACATGAGACGATGGAGCTAAAGTAGCACGCACCAAAAAACGAGCCATCATACGGAAAGACTCAAGCAGCTCCTCAGGATCAGCATGAGCAGGATGAGCTAGGTTCACATGACCCAGGCAACACTGCTCCCAATCCTCCAAGGTAATCTCACCACACGGATTAGTGCAGCGAACATCACCAGCCTCACCCTCAGCAGCTAAAGAACTATTGAAAAACCCAGGCTCACCGTTATCCAACATACCAGCAGACACAGCAGACAGAACCGCCACAGCATCAGCATCACCATCATGAACAGCAGACCAGAAATCATCATCCACCTCTACAGAGATGTTAGTAGACCAGTGTAGCTCAGGATCAGCCTTGCAGTTAATGAAATCGAATATGTCAGGAGAGCGCCAGTGAAGGATACTCATACGAGCAGAGCGCCTCACGTTACCAGACACAACACAAGCAGCAATAGCATGATCTATACCCATAGCCACGAGAGGAGTTAGCTTCCCACCAGCAGACACAGCAGCCCCAAGAGCTGCAGCAACAGACGAAAGCATATCAACCAAAGGACCAGGCCCAGAAGCGATACCACCGAAACCCCTAATAGGAGCGCCAGCAGGACGCACAGCAGAAGTGTCAAAAGTTATACCAACAGTACCACCAGCAGCACCACAAGAAGCCAGCAGCAGATGCTCCAGAGCAGCTACCCAACCTTCACGAGAATCCTCTACATGGAAACGACGCAGCAGCACAGGACGATCAGTACGAGAATCATAGAAACCCACCCGAACCTTAGAAGTAACAGGAGGAAGATCCTCCAGGTAGTTCTCAGAGTAGTTAGCGCCCACGCCACCACCCAGCATAAGCTGATCGAAAACGAACAAGAAATGCTCAGCCAGCTCAGAACCCCAGCCAGCACGATGACAATTAAACAGCCCCAGCCCCGACTCAGAACCACTAGCCCACAGATGACGCCCAGCAGGAATGATACGCATATCAGCAATACGCTCAACCAGACCAGCATCATCAGAAGTCACACCCAGCACACCAGCTAGCTCAGCGTTACCCCTCACCACCCGCTCCACAGTCTCAGACCACACTTCACCCGTACCATCAGCTTTAGTCCTGCTGTACGTACGCTTATAAACTTCACTACCTAGCGGCCCGAACTCCATTAAATTACCTTCTCCTCAATTTGGTGTATACCGTCAAGTATACCACCAGTCAGAGAGAATCACTCAGCCAGAGAAGGATACCACGGTAAGCGAATAATCATAGCTACTGAGACGTACTCAGGTAGCTATCTAGTTTAGACTTTACCTCTACTTGAGAGATGCCTAAGTTAAGTCTAGCCTGAGGACTCAGCCCCAGCCTATCCTCCAGCGCTACTAGCTTACCTTCAATCTCAGACACTACACGAGCGAGAGGATGCATCACTAGCTGACCTTGAGAGCCTACGGTAGTGTACCCGTCAGCCTCCAGCTCATCCAGAAAGAGCCTACGCCTACCTTGTAGAGAAGCATAGCGCTCAATCGTATGAGAGTCAGTAGCCTCCACATAGAAGCCCAGACCAGCAGACCATACATCAGCCCAGACTCTAGCAGCCACATCATCCAGATGCTCAGGAGCAGCAGGAGCCGTAGCCACCACCACCTCAGTAGCAGTGAGAGGCACAACCTCACGAGGAGGATTAGCGTTACCAGTACGAGCTTCAGGATTCTTCTTCTGAGACATACCGGCACCCCTTCTCACATACTGAGACAAATAAATAATCTACTAGGTGTGCATACAAAGAGG
>Ga0307994_1001803_pt1 | contig 12476 bp, 9 predicted proteins | sample EllFjometagen261_FD_203171 | JGI IMG/M metagenome (GOLD analysis project Ga0307994, IMG submission 203171) | Marine microbial communities from Ellis Fjord, Antarctic Ocean - #261 | ecosystem: Environmental > Aquatic > Marine > Unclassified | place: Southern Ocean | collected 2014-11-02 | reverse complement strand
TTGTATCTTGTTCCTCGTTTTCTTTTTTGTTTCTCTTGGTGTGTGTGCATCTCTTCTCTTTCTTCTTCTTCTCGCTTGGAAAACAATCACTGGAGACGAGCAGATGCTCTGTGACTGACATTTTTGAAATCAAGTCGTGGTGTTGCTGATTTTCGTACGTACCCACCGTTGTTTGGAGTATTTGCTGCCGAGCGTGACTGGACGAAAGTGCTCGTTGGACGCGAAGACACAATTCGACGACTCGGCGTGTATTTCGTGCTGCCAAAGGAGGAAGATCCACGACTGGGCGTTTGATAGCCTGGTTTGTTGGCAGTACCAAACGTCGAGCTCGTTGGTTTCGTAAAGTAGCTGCTCGAACGACCAGTCGTAGTGTGTTGCTCCTGCTGCTCCTGCTGCTGCTGCTCCTGCTGCTGCTGCTGCTGCTGCTGCTGCTGCTGCTGCTGCTGCTGCTGCTGCTGCTGACGCTGCTGCTGCTGTTGCTGCTGACGCTGTACCTCTTGCTGACGCTCACGAAGACGCTCACGATCACGCTGCTGTTGTTGCTCACGTGCTCGCTGCTGCTCACGGTCACGCTGCTGATGTTGCTGCTGTTGCTGCTGTATGGGGCCGACACCACCGACACTGCGACGCGCATGATCCGATATGTATGGGGCCAACGCGCTGCTGTTTCGCTGCGAAACAGCTGAACTCTGTCCAACACTGCCGACACCACCGACACTGCTGGTACCACTGCTGTTCCAATTGCCACTACCAAAGCCACCAGCTCTGCACTGCTGCTGTTCCACGCGTCGCAGATCTTCTCGCAACTCAGCCAACACGACAGCGGACGTCTCTGCCTCGCGCGACACTTCGGACAGCTGCTGTCGGAGAGCACCATTCTTTTGGATCAAGGCCTGATTCGTTTGATCGAGACTGGCAGATTCTGTTTCCTTTCGATCGTGAAGAGATCCAAATTGAAAGTTTGCTTGCTTCAGGACAAAAGAGTTGGCCTCTACAAGCAGCTGTGAAATTTCACGCGGAGCTTTGATTGCAATGCTGCGAAGGAGACTGACTTCTCGACTTGAGAGTTGGTGACCAAAGTCAAGAGAAGACAAGTGGGTGGCAGGAACGTCAGCGTGACAAACAGGACAGGAAGAGATGGAGGCTCCATGCTTGACACAGAGAAGATGGCTGCATGCAGTCATGAATGCCTCGCTTTCGGACACGGCCTGTCCACAGGCGTTGCAGCTGAGTGGTGGGAGGTTGTGTCGGCTGTGTGACATTTTGTTTTCAATCAAAGGAGAGTTAATAAAAGGAGGAGCTCGTGGAGAAGTTTAATCGAAGTTTTTCGAGCTCAATCAAAAAAAGTGGCCCATAGTCTAAAATTTTGATCTTTTTTACAATTGATGAAACTCCTACACACCACAATAATATCTAGAAGATTATTAATAAAAAACAAAAGTCAATAACGACAAAGAAACAAAACAACAACAGGACTAGCAGAAATGAGTTCCGTAGAAACAAGAAAAGCCGCTGTGGTAAAAAAGAAGTCAAGACGTTTGAGTTTTGCTGATGAGCAACCTGGCAGAGCAATTAGCGAAGTCGAGTATTGCGATAATTTGCACTACAGTGATCCTGCACAGCAAGTCAAGTTTGATGAAAGTGGAAACCCACAAACTGTACAAGCTTCCGCATCCTGCTGCGTAATATCATAGGCGCTTTTGTTGTTACCACTCTTTTTAGTCCTCTTCCATTTCTGATCCTTCCCCATAATTTTTTTGTTTATTTGTGAACGGAAAATTAAAAAAAATTAAAATCCCCCCCCTATTTATAGCCGCCCCTCTACCAAAAGTATCACGCACAACAATGTGCTTACGAACAGATCTCTGACACTGGCTTTCACAACATTACAAGACCACTTCTCTGTCTTCTCCCGAGCTGCTGTTCTCGGATTTTTTTTGAGTGAGAGGTGGAAATTCTTTTTTGATCTTTTTTTTTTTTTTTTGGAAAACGCCGAACAAGTTCGAAACCAAAAAAAAACAAAAATCAAAACAAAAACAAAAAAAACAAAAAACAACTTCGTCATGTCGACAGGAGACCGACGTGGACGCACTCCAAACTACACGTCGCAATCACAGAGTCGGAGTCGCAGCGACACCGGATACTCTGATGACGATTGTGTTGACTACGTACGAGCATCATCCGCGCCATTGGATGCTGGTGACGATGACGGTACAACTGTCGATCATCATCGCAGCAAGCATCAGCGAAGAAGAGGAAGACAACGACAACGAAAAGTTGAGGAACGTCAAAGCAACGTCATTTCTGACGAGCTGATCATCGAGAGTGCTCACCACGTCCCACCTGAACAGACCTCCTCCTCCGTCACTATCGCTGCCACTGCTACTGCCATCACTGCCACCACTCCCTCGCAGCAGGACTATTTTAATAAGGACAACATTGAGCGTGCTTTGTCTGTCGTATCGATACCACGGGATTTACGTTTGATATCCAACACGAGAGCGATTGCGATGTACTCATCGGTCGAGGTGCGATCCCATTAAGCATTGTTGTCATTCTTGTTTTTCTTTCTTCTATTTGTGTCTGCCCCTCTGCCAGCAACCTCCAGCAACAACCATGCAGCAGCAGCAAGAACAGAGGGGAAAAAATGAAACAAACAAAAAAAGGAGGAGGAAAAAAAATTAAGAAATCGAAGAAAAAAAAAGAAAAAAATTGACAGCAAGTTTTTTTGTTTTGTTTCTTTTCTTCTCTCTCTTCTTTGTTCCCCTTCCTCTTCAGCAAGCCGAGTACGTGCTGGATCGCATGAACGGGTACCTTCGTGTTGGTGGCAAAGACTACGTCCTACGCTTCAACGATGCGAAACCATACTCACAGGGAAGCAGCAGCAGCAGCAGCAGTAGTAGTTTTTTTTCCTCCGAAGAAGACGCAGCAGCTGTCGCCTTTGTTGCCGAGCAGAGCACGAAGTTGAAATCAGACGATGAGAATCACGGCGATCATTATCATGATGGTGGTGATGATGGTGGTGGTGGTGGCGGTGGCGGTGGTGGCGGTGGTCGTGACACGAGTGGTTGGAATCCATCGATTGATTACGAGCTAGTGCAGCGTGCAAAACTAAGAAAAGAGTCGGCAGCGTTGAGTCAAGAAACATGGCCAACGCTGTTTGAATCTGATCCTGGTGCTTACATATTGAATGGGAAGCTTGGTCTGTACCATTCTTCCGCAACGATCGATTGGTACTATGACATTAATCATAATTATTATTTAAATGCGAAACACTTGAGACAAAGCAGGAGAGCAGGAGAGAAGCATCGAGGAGCGGAGGAGGAGGAGGAGGAGGGCACAGCTGCGAGCAGCAGCAGCAGTCGTGTTTCTTCTGAATCTCCACCATCGTTGCAGCACCACGTCTGGTGGTACGAGTTTAATGAGCATCAATGGAGACCAATTTTTTTTCAAATGAAGAAGGACGATGAAATTATACGGCTTGAGAATCTTCTGCTCGGAGTGGACAACACCATTGGATCGATCAGATCGACCGGACTGGCCACCACTGAAAAAGACGCAGGAAACTCAAACGTCACAGATGGTCGTCACTCTGACGAGAGGGCAACGAAGCGTGTTCGAGATGACGACAAGCAGCAACATTTTTTTGTTGAAATTTTAACGACGAAAAATAAAAAAATGAAAGCGGGAAGACAAAGATCCTCCAAAAAAATGAAAATGTCAAATCCTTTGGCAAGCATATCATTTGAGTCATCAGTCAAGGACACTAGTGTCACTGCATCCAATCTCACTGCAGTAGTAACGGTGCCTCCAGCAACGATGTCTCTAGCACTAGTCCCTCCAGCAATAGTGCTATCAAAAGGATCCTCCTCTCATGTCTCGTCCATGACTCACAAGCCATCCGCTAAAAATCTTCTCAACATGTGGAATACGAAACAAAACGATGAATCAAATTGGTGTATGCTTGGATGTCAGTATCCACTGCCTGCAGATCTGTTGTACAACGACAAGGCCATGACGGAGACGAACAGTGACGGCTACTGGGTATGCCTTCTTTGCAAACGCAAATTCAAAGACGAGACGGCACTAGCAAATCATGTCAAAAGATCTGCGCTGCATAAGCAGAACATCCAACGTGTCGACGTGGCAACGAAGCGAAACAACGAAGGAAAACAGAAAGAAGGATCAAATGAATTAGCAAAGGTGGTGCTGGGGAAGGAGAAGAAATTAGTAGCGAACATTTTCTCAATGCGACAACGAGTACCGATTGCGCAAGCACTGAAGATCGCATCGTCGTCAAACCAGCGTCGTCGTCCTCCTTCCTCCTCCTCCTCCTCCTCCTCCTCTTCCTCCTCCTCTTCCTCCTCCTCCTCCTCTTCCTCTGCCAATCAAGCGAGGAAGAGGAGGAAGCAGCAGCAGCAGCAGCAGACCACCAGCACGACCGTCCGTGTCGTGTCTGCATCAACCAACGTCCCAATCAATGCAGCCACCAATATTGGTGCAGCGCTGCTCAAAAAAATGGGATGGAGAGAGGGTGACTCACTTGGATGTCATCAAACGAAAGGAATCAAAGAACCTCTCGACGCCATCGTTCAACTCGGTGGTCGTCTTGGCGGAAGAGGAGGTCGCGAGCGTCTTGGTTTGGGTCATCTCCATGCAAAACCAGGCAGTGAGAGCAATGGTCTGTCAGAGGTCCTGTCGAGGCAGCGGAAGAAGCAGAGTGATCGTCGTTCCTTTCGCAAGCGGTGAGGGAGAGCGAAGTTTGCTGGTTGTTTCAGAATTAGTTTTTATACCTTAGGTATTAATAAAGAGGAAAACTGGTAGTCAATTAGTCGACTCCGATGTTTTTTTTCTTCAAGTTTTGCGTGCTTGTGGTTTTGGAAAAAAAAATTACTAACTTGTAACATGTAACATTGAAACATACAATACTATTTCACTAAAATTGAATTGAGAAAATAAATATATGAAGCTCAACTATTATGTATTTATTTTTGCTGCTGGTTGGATGTCATTTGATACTCCTACATCAATCTTTCCCACCGTCGGCTTGTCCAGAGTCACCAAACCCAGGAATCTTTTCAATTTTTGCAAACTCCCATTCCTTGTTGCACAGAGGGCACACGTTTCTTGTTTTCAACCAACGCTGAATGCAGTCCAAATGAAAAACGTGACCACACACACCGAAAGCAATGGACAGACCTGCCTCGAACGCGGGCGAAGGATTGGCCTGAACAAAAAGAAAAACAAATGAAGCAAGCGGGAAAACAACAACAAACAATACACAAAGAGGCACAAAACAATTGATAGTAGATGGTGAGCGACGAACAGAAAAAAAAAGAAAAACAATTCGGATCAAACGCCATGTTTTATAAAAAAAAATAAATAGGAAAGAAGAACCAAGAAAGAACAAGCAGAAAACACAGCAGACAACACTGACACCAACAGCCAGAGAGTGCGAGTCACGTACCTGATACTCAATGCTTGGTCCATGCAGAGCGTTGCGGCAAATGGCACAGGTGTCCGTGTAAATGTCCCATGACCAGAAAGCAACAGCGTTCCATTTTTTTATTGTAAACGTGACACCACCTTTTTTACTCTCACCCGAGGACGAGCCACCACCACCACTTGATTTTCCTTCAGACATGTGTTCTTGTGTGTGAATGTTGTGTTGTTTTTCTCTGTTCTTTTTAATTATTCTTTTCGGAGGATGCTTTGTTGAGGAGGAAGGGAGTATGATTCAGAAATTGTTTGAAATCTGGTCTCGAGGCACATTTTTCTTTCAGATGGACAGCACAGCAATCAAACTCAAATTCTCCTGTTTATTTTGTCCAGTTTGTTCGAATCCTGAGAAAAGGTTATATCCAATATTGCCGTTTTCCTCTCAACAACAATATTTTTTTGGCCGTTGTAACGCAATAGTTCAGAGACACATCAACAGTTCTACAACGATGCAGAACTACAAAGTCACAAAGCGTGCCGTGTACAACTCGGAGACAGGATCATGCTTTGATCGCACGTCAGCCGTTGCGGGTGACTCGCGTGCTGGAGGACACATTCAACTTGATACGAAACTCAACGTGTCGGCGTTCAGTTTTAGTAAGGAGACGAAAAGAAAAACACCACAAGGATTTATTAAGAGAGGTACAGGTGTTGGTGGTTTGTCAGGAACAATGCGCACCAAGATTGTGTCAGAGGCACAGGAGGAAGAGGCTGCTGCCATTCCACCAAAAAGGAAGCAGCGTGGTTCCATCATGGCACGTGCGAATCCACCAAACTCCGAGTTCCGTCGCTTTTACGAACGTGGTGATCTTCCTATTGCTATTGATCACTCTGGATCAACACCAAAAATTCAATGGAAAGTGGATGTGGAAAAGTTGGACTACCACCACTACCTTCCACTCTTCTTTGACGGCCTCCGCGAGCAGGAGCATCCGTATGATTTCCTTTCCCTTGAGGGTACCCTGAACATGTTGGATCGTGGTGGTAGTAAAATTCTTCCCGTCGTTCCACAGCTCATCATTCCTATTAAAGTTGCATTGAATACACGCATTCCAATGGTCATGGTTCGTGTTCTTCGCGTATTGAAAAAGTTAGTCCTGGCAGATATTGTTGGTGGTGATGGTGCAAATCCATCGTACTTGCCACCTGAAGCACAGGGTTTGATTGGTCAAGCGTTAGTACCATACTACCGTCAAATTTTACCAGTATTTAATATTTTTAAAAATTTTAATACAAACATTGGTGACAACATTGATTATCATCAGCAGAAGGACGAGGACTTGGGTACACTCATTGATGAGACACTGGAGTTGTTTGAGATGTACGGTGGTGAGGATGCTTTCATTAATATTAAGTACTTGATTCCAACGTATCAGTCTGTTGTTGTTTCGTAAAATTTTATTAAACAAATAATTTTACGTAAAAACAAAAGGAGAAGCCGCATGAGCAAAGAAAGGAGAGAAACAACAACATCAAAAGAGAGTTCCAAGAGTCAACTAAAAGAACAAAAGGAAAACAAAAAAAATACATAAAAAAGAACAGAAAAACAAAAGAAACGTTTTAATATATATATTCAAACAGTGCTGCAGGTGCATGGTATTCGCAGGTAGCTTTGTGTACTATTTCAGTCCCTCACTCGATTCTTCTTCCTCGACCACCCCAAGAAGCACTGTGCCAATCTCAACATTTTCTCGACCTCTTGAATTCTACTTGGCTCGAGCTTGCCATGCCGCTACTAATTTAATTGCGTCCGATCCATACTTTTGAAGAGCAAGCATAGCAATTGCACCCATTCTTGCTGTAGTATCATTGACAATGAAATTAGAGGATGAACTACTCTCCTTCTCCTTCTCCTTCTTACTCTTGGATCTTTGGAGACGATAAAGTTCTGATTTTTCCAAAGCCAGCAAAACACTTGCTGCTCTCTCCATAGTCAACAGACTTGTGCTTACTTCGGGTCGCTGCAAGCACGCAATGACATCAACACTGAGCGTATCCTTGTCCAGCGCAAATGCTGGCGCTCCCTCTACTCCCTCTGCTCCTTCTCCTCCCTCTGCTCCCTCTGCTCCCTCTGCTCCCTCTGCTCCCTCTCCTGCGGCTGCTGCTTGATTGTCACTTTCCATTCGTCGGAGCAGTGCATTGCGAACGATGTTGTGCGACTGCATATTTTGCTTGGTTCTTTCCAGTGAGGAGATGTTCCGATCATGCTTTCTTAATTGTAAGAGTGGTAAGGGCAGATTTTGAAACGTGACACTGATTGAATCTGAGGCAGCAGCAAGTCGCATCCACAGCGAGTAGTCCTCTGCGCAGGAATCGTCCGCTGCTGCCTGCATGTACCGTACATCCCTGAGCACAGAAGATGCACGATACATGATCGTGGGATGTGCCAAAGGACAATAAAACCACATGCTCCATCGAATGTCCACGTCATTCTTTGGATGAACAATAATTTTGTTCGTCGCTGCTCTTGTTTGGCCACGTGTCCCCTCTCTTGCTTCTATCCCATTGTCAGCATCACGAAAGATTTCGACAGATGTTCCAAGCACGTCAATCTCCTTGTTCAACTCCATTTCGTCCACTTGTCTCTTCAAACGTTCCTTCATGCAGACGTCGTCAGCATCCATTCTCGCGACGTAACGACACTCAGGACGCATGGACACGACATATGCAACGCCAACATCCAGTGATGCTGCAACACCAAGATTATTCTCGTTTGACAGCACTGTCATAGTCCTCCTCCTCCCCTTCTCTCCCACCAGAGAAGCAGAGAACTTTTCCAAAATTGAAACGGTTTCGTCCGTAGAACCGTCGTTAATGATAAGAATTTCAATGTTTCCTTGGTACGTCTGTGACGAAATAGATTTCAGAGCAGACATGATGTACCTTTCACCATTGAACACTGGCATGAGGACAACCACGTTGGGCAGATGACATATCGTGTTGCCATCATTCTCTTCTCTCCTGCCACTACTTCTCACATACCAATTACCAACATGAACAGAGTTGAAAGTTTCTTGATGATATTGATTGTCATCCAACTCCATCTCTCTGTTCGCAACAAACATTGTTTCAATGGCATCCACGTCACCTTTCTCCTCTACATTTCCTCCCGTTCCTTCCGTTCCTTCCGTTCCTTTCGTTTCTTCCGTTTCCTCCTTTGCCGTCTCCTTCTCTTTCTCCTTCCCACCATCAGACAAAGAGTACACTGGATTTTGAAAAATTGATTGGACTCGATTGATCGTGACGACGACCATCACACAAGTGTCAGGACAGCAGCATTTGGTAGCACCTCGCAAGAGCTGCTGCTGCTGCTGCTCATCTCTCGACATCAGCCGTGCACCCTCCGACTCCAAAAGATTTGGATGTGTCAAACCAATTCCTTCTCTCTCGCCTCCTTTCCCTTCTTTTGATAGTTGCTCAAGACAAGCATACACATCTTTAGAACGATAGGTTGTGCAACACAAGTCCCATGGATAGTTCCAATCCAACGTGCATCCACTGCGATCGTACAACAGGAGATGTGTCCCAATCACACGCTGGAAAGTCCGAGGTACTATGCTGGCTTTTTCTGCCGGATGACAGTACGAGATGTCAGGGTGGAGTTTGGCATGAAAGCAGTAGATGGTTGGATCCATCTCCATCATTTCCATTGCTTTCGACAGGTCCAAATGATCACAAAACAAGACGTCGTCGACAGCAAACATGACGTAGTCCCGTTGCTCATGACACTGTGCGACCCATGCTTGGAGCTGTTCGGCAAAATTTGATTCCAAAAGCATTTGTGTGGCTGGAAATAATGAGGACACGTGCTCGTACGAAGCTGCCATCGATGTGTCTGCTTCCGTTTTATACAACACGGAGACGTTGATGGTTCCACTCGAGTTGTGGACGTACTTTTGACATGTACGAAGAAATTCTTTGAGCTGGAATGGTCGATCTTTAGAGAAGCAGAGAATGGAAACATTGCCGGATCCACAAGAGTCAGTAGTAGTGGCGGGTAATGAGGGTGGGGGCGGGGTGGACGGTTGTTCTGCTGCCAGAGATGCTGGAGATGGTGACAAAAAAGAAGTGGAAAGAAGCGAAGACATCAGAGTGGCGGCGGACGATGTGCTGGGTGCCGCCTCCCCCTGCGACAGTCGCATTGCTTCGGCGCAGCTTTTCCCCTCTTTTCTGAGCTGCTTGTACCTTTTACGTTGTGCTTTGGCAATCTTGGCGGCGTCCATTGCTCTTCCTTGTGTTAGTGGCGCAGAATGTTCTCTGGCCTGTGCAGTCTTAAAAGCTGGGTTACAAAAAAACAGGAAAATAAATAGAGCCATACCATATAGAGCATTGCAGAGCGAGGTATTATATAAACTGGTAAAGATCTCTAGATCTAGATCTAGATCTAGATCTACTGTTGTACAGTATATATATTTTTAACACAACTATCTAGTAGCATGTACCGAGAAGGAACCTCTGTTCTACACATAGTGAGTTACATGCAAGCACTCGCGTTTGCGTTCGGATAAATTGCAAATCCGTAGCTGTCAGACGGAACGACCATATTTTCAACTTTAGCCTCCTCTGCAATTGGAAACGTTGGTAGTTTGCCCCCTGGCAACATGGACAGCAGCATACTGTTCACTTGCAGCTCTCTTGATAAAAGATTTCCATCAGACGACTCCATGATATATTGGAAACGAGGCAAATTCGCAAAGCTTGGTGGTACAGCAGGTGAATCACTCAGTTGCAAACCATAACCATCGGAACGAACATTGAACCGTGAGCGTTGGTACATAATGAGAGATTTAGTAGCGTTTGAATCTTGATTCAACCAGATCGACGTTACTGATCCTTGACGATAATGTGGTGATGTTTTTGGCGTACAGACCAAATACATTCTTGCTTCTGGAACGTAGTCACCTTCGTACGGCATGACTTGATTGACAGCCAGGACTGTAATGTCCTCTTTGCCACTGCTGCTGCTACTGCCACTAACAAGTGTTCGCCACATCCATGCCGTCCACCAATCAGGATTTGGTGTCCATGCAGGAATCTTCTTTCCTCCTGCACTCTTTCGCTCTCGCTGCTCAATTAATGAATAGTTGCCACCAACCAAACATTGTCGACACATGGCAGAATGACCTTTTGTCATCACGCTTGCCAACTGATCCAAGTACCAAAAACCTGATAAGAAACCGTTACATACACCAGCTGTTCCACTTGCCCATGCAGCTGCCGTCTCATCAATCCACAACTCTGTTGTTCCACTCAAAAGATCAACACCACTGTTTGATGTGAGAACAGCAGCACGAACTTGATCAGCCACAGAATGTGTAAAATCTAACCAAGCAGGACGCATGATGAGACTTGGTAAATTGACGCTCCGACCATATCCTGGATACATGTGATAGGCAATAACATCCAGAGTTGGAGAGTCGGAAGCAGCACCCTCTGCCTTTGCGATCGACTGCAAATGATTCAAAAAATTAGTCAACCAGTCCGTTCTGATGTTCATGGAAGGTCCAACAAGCATAGGACGTTGGTTCTTTGACAGAGCTGCAAATGTTGTGTCTAACATGTTACGGAGCTCAAGGAAAGAAGTTGCAGCCTGCAACGAACTCAGAGCAAATTCTTTTTCGTTTCCAAGTTCAAAAGCTAAATTTTCTCGTGTTGCCCACTCCTGATGGTGCTCTACTGTATACTGAAGAAGTGCACGAGCGTTTGAAGAGTCCCAGTCATTTTGACCATCATCACCACGACCCAACATAATGTTTAGATCAAACACCAGACGAAGTCCAGTCCGCTGACAAAAACTAACGAGCTCGTCCCAACGCTTTGGCGTCAAACAAAAATGATTCGCAAGTGCATAGTCACTACAATTCCTTCCACCGTTTGGAAATCCATGCGAATATTCTGCGACGTCGGCAGCACTTCCACCGACACGAAGATTTGCAGGTGCTAGTGCAGAGGCCAAGATTTCTAAGTGTGGGTTGTTCAGATCTAGTGTCCATCCGAAGCTGGCATTGGTCCAAGCATCATTTTCTGTTTTGTTGGTATTCCAGTCAAAGTTGAAGCTGAGGAAAGTTGAGGGAATTGTAGAGATTGGCGCTTCAAGGAAAGGAGCAAACATGACAGTGTTGCCAGTACCATTGGGAAATGCAAAGGTTGAATGGAGAGGCAGGCATGCAGTGAGAAGGAGAAGAAATGTTGACGACATGGGGGAGGGATGGAGGAGATACAAAAAAACTTTTAGGTATATTAACGGTTAAATCGGTTAATCTTTTATGTAGATAACCTCATATCATATTGGTTGTCATATTGGTTGTTAGTAAAATTAATATTATTGATTGTTTTATCAAAAACGAAAGAAATTCTTATTTAAAAAACCTTCTCCCACAACACCACCGCGGCAGCGTCGAGCTGAAAGCAGCACGACTACACTCTCACCACAACAATGCAACATCTTCGACAAACAAAAACTATTTTATCTGGCATCCAACCAACTGGAGTCCCACACTTAGGCAACTATTTGGGTGCACTTCGATCTTGGGTCAACTCGCAGGACACAACTACGACGAGAACTTTGTACTCTGTCGTAGATCTTCATGCAATCACAGTGTCTCACACACCAGCTCAACTTCGTGAGGATATTTTTGGTGTCACGGCAACTCTGTTAGCCTGTGGATTGGATCCTCAGCGCACGACTCTGTTCCAGCAGTCACATGTACGTGAACATTCCGAGTTAGCTTGGTTGTTATCTTGTCGTACACCGATGGGATGGTTAAATCGTATGACACAGTTTAAAGATAAAAAGGGAAGTGGAAAAAAAGGTGCGGACGCAGCACATCTTGGACTTTACTCATATCCTGTGTTGATGGCAGCTGACATTTTATTGTATCGTGCCACTCATGTTCCAGTTGGTGATGATCAGCGTCAGCATTTAGAACTTGCACGTGACATTGCTGCCTCTTTTAATCATGAATTTTTATCCTCTC
>Ga0307994_1001802_pt1 | contig 12482 bp, 7 predicted proteins | sample EllFjometagen261_FD_203171 | JGI IMG/M metagenome (GOLD analysis project Ga0307994, IMG submission 203171) | Marine microbial communities from Ellis Fjord, Antarctic Ocean - #261 | ecosystem: Environmental > Aquatic > Marine > Unclassified | place: Southern Ocean | collected 2014-11-02 | reverse complement strand
TGGACGATCATTCGGTGTTCTTGGTGTCGTTGTTGGTTACTTATTTTTAGGTGGTTTTATATTTTATTCATTAGAACCTGATAATTTTCCTACACTTATTGAAAGCACGTACTTTTGTGCTATCTCTTTGACGACCATCGGTTACGGTGATTACTCGGTCGGCACTGATGCTGGTAAAATCGTGCTCATATTTTACTGCATTGTTGGTAAGTTTTGGCAACTCTTTTTTTTTTTTTTTTTTTTTTTATATTTTGTGTTTTTGTGTTGTTGTTTTTCTACACTTTTTGTGAAATTGCTTGTTTTTCTCACACTTTTTGTGAAATTGCTTTTTTTTTTTGCTTTTTTTTTCTTTCTCCCTCCTCTTCTCCTCCTCCACAATCTCAAACAGGCGTTGGTCTTATGACTCAAATTCTTCAAGCAATGGAACACAGCATGCAGGCAATGACTAATGCTCGAGTGTCTTGCATCAAGCGCATGGCCTGCTTCAAATCAGCTCTTGAAGATTGGTCAGATCAATCTGTCATTGTTGGGATTGTAATACTTCAATCAGCCATTGTTTACATTGTAGGTTTGACGTTGTTTTTGATTTTTGAGTGTGTCATTGGACAAAATGGTAACTTTCATATTGAAAGTAATGCAGAGAATCCAAGCTGGACAGACATCGACGTCCTGCTATTTTTTAATGCCGTGACAACAACAACGATTGGATATGGTGCTAACTTCTACCCACGCACAGAGGATGGTCGTCGCTATCTCATGTTCTTTGCTTGGTTATCATTGTCAAACACATTCATGTTACTGGATGCTATTAATGATTTCGTTTTAGAAAGGACTAAAGCAAGATGGAAAGCAAGACAACGCGATACATTGCTGACATCTGGATTGTCAGAGTTAGAGGGACTGCTTCGTAATGCAGAGACAACACATCCAGAGTTTTTTTTGAAACTGGATGAAAAATTGCATGCTGATCTCCAGGTTGCAATCGACATGAACTATTCAGGTGGTGATACCCGAGGTGATTACGATGATTTGTAAAACTTTGGGTATGCATAGTTTTAGTGTGCCAAAAAATAAAAATAAATTTGTAGTACAAACTCAAAAAAAAAATCAACAAGTAAGTGTGGAAAAAATAAATAAAGAAAATATATAGTTATCTTCTTTTTACAACAGTGGCAGCTACATTCTACATGTACCTGTTCCTTGGAGAGGTAAAAGTAAAAGCGTAAAAGCTATAATACATGAATTCACATGTCATGTGTAAAAGCTATAATACATGAGCTCGCATGAACTGGTAAAAACAAAATTTATTAAAAAAACTAAAAATGGTTGCAGCTTTACTTCCACGAGGACACGTTGGCTCTCTGTCTTGCTCTTCTTCCTCTCAGCACGTCACGATTTTTCTTCCGGTAGCCGTCTGTCAATCGAATTCGATTGTCCTCCCACCATTGTTGAACTTCAGACTCTGTCCCCTCTCTCACAAATGATAAAAATTCAACGTTAATTGTTGGTGCTTGAATTAATATTTTTTTTCCCTCTTCTCCATCCACAACATTTTCTGCCGACATCTTCTTGTCATTATTACCACTCACTGCTGCAAATCCAAACTGAAAACCACCACCACCAGCGGCAGCAGCAGCACTAGCACCACCACCAGCAGCAGCAGCAGCAGCAGCAGCAGCAGCAGCAGCAGCAGCAGCAGCAGCATCTTCCACCTCTTGCGAGACAATGGCTGTTGACTCCTCGTCCAGACCAAACTGCTCGTCTAAACCCAAATCAGTCAAACGAAACTCTGCCGATGCAGCTTTTTTCTCTACTACATCTTTTCTTCCCTTGGTTGCCTCGTACATATCTGTCCAAAAATTAGTTTTTGACGAGTAGTGACGCTTGGATGGATCGGAAGACGAACCATTCTCTCCATCACCACCACCACCACCACCACCACTAGACTCCAGCTCATGATTAAATGTAAAGCCAGCGCCACTTTCCGAAGCAGCAGCAGCAGCAGCATCCTTTGCAGCACGTCTTTCACGAATTTTGTCCGCCGCTTCACGATTCGTATCTAACTTATATTTAATCGCATCTGAACTTTCTGGATCGTAACGATTCATATCTGAATTAAAATCACGCGAGCTACCCACAGCTGCTTTTTTCTGCTGCTCTCTCTTCTCACGCCTTGTCATCTTGTACGGATCCTTCACTTCTCTGGATGATCCGTGGCCACCTGATCCATCACCTAAAATGGAACGCAACGCATTCAGTGCATCACCAACTTCTGCCTCGACGTTTCCTACCGCTACACGAACGTCCATTCCATCAGTTAATGATGTCGACACCGTGGATGCACTGAACGGTGTGTCAGACACATCAAACTTTTCAAACTCATCATCATCTGCTGCTGCCGCTACGTCGTCGTCGTCATCATCGTCATCTAAAAAGTCCTTGTCCATTTTAAAGCGACTGTCCGATCCAACGCGACGTTGGAGATTTAAAAAATTTCGACCTGCTTGACCTTCATAATCCTCCTTCAGTTGAAATCTTGCTTCATCACTCGTTGGGCAAGGAGTAGACTTGCCTGCTCTTTTGCTCTTCTTTTCATCATCGTTGTCTTGATTAGGTTTCATGCCAACAAATAAATTTTCCTCCTCCTCCTCCTCGTCGTCGTCGTCAGAGAACATGACAATTTTCCCACTGCTGTCGTCACCGACTCCACCGACTCCACCACCGATTCCACCACCAAGAAAAGGACCACCACCACCATTCTCCTCCTCGTCACTATCTTCCTCTGATGAGGAGAACGTCAACTTTTTTGATTTTGGTGCTGCCGCCAATGCTGCCGTCAACGCTGCTGCCGCACGATCCATTTCTTTTTTTTTTCGTGCCAGAGCATCCAGCCTCCTTTTGTTTTGTAACACTAACAGCTGAGCAGGATCAATCTTGGGCTTTTTGCTCGCTCTTTCGTCGTCCTCGTTATCGGTGTCAGACTCTCCACCACTATCACCATCACCATCACCATCACCATCACCACCACCACCTCCTCCCCCATCTTCACTATCACCATCATCATCACTTTCTTCAGCCACCTCGGTAGTGCCCTGCTCTTTCTTCTCCCTCTTCTCCAGTTTCTCCCTCCTCTCCCTCTCTCTCGCCTCCTTCTCCTCCCTCTTCTTCTCCCTCTTCTCCTTCTTTTTCTCCTTCTTTCTCTTCTTGGAGTTGACAGGTGGTGCTACGATGACGTCGTCCTCACTCCATGCTTCTTCGTCGTACTCGTCAGCAGCCATGGTGGCAGCACTGCCATCTTTTTTTTTCCCACCACCCTTCAATCGCTGGAGTAAATTCAAGCCATTCTCATCGTCGTCCGAGCTGGAACCGCTCCACTCCTCTTCGTTGTATGAGAGACTTTGTTGTTTACGTGGTTGGTCGTGAGATGAATCAAGAGATATGGATGACGATGATACTGCCGGGTAACGTTCTGCAACATCTGCCTCTTCATTCACTGCCTCTTCATTCGCTGCTTCCTCTTCTTCTTCTGTTTCACTCTCCTCCTCCTCCTCCTCCTCCTCCTCCTCCTCCTCCTCCTCCTCCTCCTCCTCCTCCTCCTCCTCGGCATCCTTCTCTTTTAACCATGCGTCCCAATCTACCTCCTCCTCGACCTCGGAGCTCATCGCAGTCTCCACTTCTTTTGCCTCCTCCATCAAGACGACACTACTTTCCTCGTGCTCGTTCACTGAGACATCGTCATTGTCGTCGTCATCATCGTCGTCAGATGATGTTGCGCTGAGATTGTCGGAAGAGGTTGCACTGAGATAATCCTCCTCTACCTCCTCTCCCTCCTTTCCCTCCTCGTCGTCCGAATCAACAAAAGTTACTCTCTTTGACGAGTAGACAATCTCCTTACGATTGCCACCACCATCGTACGACGAGTTAGGTGCCGTAGAGACCAAGACGTAACCCATTCCACAAGGTGCCTTCACGTACAGCACGTCACCTACTGAAAGCTTAGGCATGCTATGAGTTCCTGCATCGTTGGCTACTTTCATCTCCATCTCGTACCGTCTCTTCTCCTCCTCGGCGTCCCAAGTTCGATGGAGACGTGCCGCGTAGTGCTCTGCTTTCGACAGCTCAATGCTCCGGAGAACAACACCACGCCAGCGAGATCCCTGGAGAATGCGTACCGCACGCTCAATGACGTTGCGGAGCTCCGCATCAATGCTGCTTGTGTCGGAGGATGGCGCTGCGAGAGCGACGGTCACGAAGGAGACGTCTTTTTTTTTCACGTGTGCGACTTCGGTCGCAACGAGACCAACTTTTGAAAAAAGTGCTGCAACATCCTTGCTAGTGACAGTGGCAGATGCAATGCCACGAATGCAGAGTCGCTCCGTGTTGGGCTGTGATCCAGGTGCTGGTGTGCGTGGTCGTTTGCGAGACATCCGAGATAATAAGTTTTAGCTTCTGGCCAACCAAACAATATATGATACCAGTACCAGTAACCCTGGTAACCTAAATTTGAACTGGCCAAATCACAAAGCCGTGTGTGGTGTGGAGAGACCTCGAAGCAGAGCAGAGGAGCTGAGAGGTTCAATTCAAACTCGGCCTACTGTGGGACTCTATCTCTATGGCACGAACAAAATCAAAAGGACGAAGCAATGGTGGTGGCACTCCAGCACGCAAGCTCGCAGCACTCGATCGTATGGCCTCCATCCAACAAAAAGTACAAAAAAAAATTGCTGCAAAGAGATTGGTCGAGAGGGACGCACTGACATCGTATCAGTGGCGCTCCTTCTTTTTGACGTATTCTTTATACATTATTTTTTACATGTCCAGAAAGCCATTCAGCACTCTCAAAGGTACCATTCAATTAGAGCTTGAGTTGTCGGATGCAGACTTAGGTCAAATTGAAACTATCTTTCTTATCACGTACGCTGCTTCTCAGTTCATTATTGGACCATTTGGTGATAAATATGGTGCGCGTAAGCTTCTTTTTGTTTCACTCTTAGGTACGGCAGCATGTTGTTACGGCATGAGCGTGGCTACCTCCATGTCTGACCTTCGTCTCTATTGGGGTATGAACGGTGTGTTCCAAGCATGTGCATTTCCACTGATGATGAAGGCACTGTCGCCGTGGTACAACAGCAGCGACCGCGCACGAATGCTGGGCTACTGGACGACGTGCCAACAAGTGGGCGGAACAATGGCTGTGTCATTCGCGGGTTATGTTGCTGCCGGTGGTCTTCCACACTTTTGGAGTGCTGCAAAGGACTTGAGCCAGGCAGACCAGGCAGACCATCCAGACGGATCGCCATCTCCGACATCTCTACCGAGCAGCGACTGGCGTGATGCCTTCCTGCTGCCGGCTGGTCTTGCCATCGTTGCAGCCTTCCTGACCTTTGTCGTCATGGTGGAGCATCCAAATGACGTCAAGTTAAAAGTTGCCGAGGAAAAGGGAAAGATGACGACTACCTCGAAGAAGAAGAAGAAGAGCAGTAGCAAAAAAGATCAAACAACATCGTTTGCAGACGTTGCGCGTCTTCCTTTTCTCGTCAACATTGGTGCCTCGTACTTTTGCATCAAGCTAGTAAGATACACGATGCTGACTTGGTCGGTGTTGTATCTTCAGCAAGAGCACGGATACTTGCAGCAGGAGGCGGCCAACATGTCTACCTTGTTTGACATTGGTGGTGCGTTCGGTGCAATCGCATGTTCCATCGTGACTGAACGCTACTTTCGTGGAAGTCGTATTCATGCCGTATTTGCTTTGTGTCTTTTGTCGGCTGTTTGCACTGCATCCTACGGATACTCGGCTGGATTTGGACCCATTTTTAATATGGTTGCTCTTTTCACAGCAGGTTTTGCAATCGCTGGACCTGACTCAGTTCTAGGTGGTGCTGCGTGCTCTGACGTCTGCGAGCGTGCTGGCTACGACTTGTCAGTGCTGACAACAGCAACTGGCATTGCAAATGGAATGGGTTCAATTGGTGCGATTCTTGCTGGTTACGGTCCAGTCTGGGTGAAGAGTCACTACGGCTGGAACGGATTGTTTGTTGTTGGTGGTGGTTTAGCTGCTCTTGGCGCAATTTGCTTGATTCCTTTGGTCAGTGACATTGAGAAGGACAGTGTTTCCAGCGAGAGTGATGTCACTGCCAAGAGGAAGAAGACAAAGAAGAAACAATGATTGAGCAGTGAGGAGGAATGAGCGAGGAATTTCGGAATTTCATATTTCATTCAAACAACATTGAGCAAGTTGACGCTCTATTTCAATTTAAAATAAAACAAAAATTAATTAACGAACTATTTTAACTATTACTATTAAAAAAATAATGTGAATAATGCACCGCATGAACATGCATATTCTACATTTTTACACGCTCGGTATGCATATACACCTGTGTATTCGAATCAAACGGATGGTTCCTTCAAATAATGTGAATAATGCACCGCATGAACATCATGCATATTCTACATTTTTACACGCTCGGTATGCATATACACCTGTGTATTCGAATCAAACGGATGGTTCCTTCAAATGCAAACCATTACTCAGCGAAGTAAAACTCAAACCAAGAGCCGGTGTTGCTGGAAGGAAGTCAGCTTTGCCATCATATCGACTTGAAAATATTGCTGCTGGTGTTCCTGGAGGTAATGGTCTTCTCTTTTCCATTCTCTCTTTAAATCTTTTCCCATTCAGTGTACCACTTCTCATTGCAAGATGATCAAACACAACTTGACCCTGCGTCTCTTCCAAGTTTGCACACTCTCGACCATCCAGCGTCACCGCTTTCACTTCGCCAAGTGCCAGTGCGTTAAAGCTTTGAATACTGTGCTGCACTCTCTCATTGTGAAGGCGCTCCTCTTTTTCCGCATCATCATGCTGTTTACGCATCTCTAGCTTTCGTGCAAGTGGAGATGCCACGACCTTTCTTTCCGCTGCTTTTTGCCAGTCCGGTGGCATTCCGTTTGATGTCTCACGAAGCAATGTCCACTTGATGATTTCTGACGTCAACAGATTTGATCCTCCTCCTCGGCCAGGTAACGATGGCAACAGAGGCAAAGCAGATGCCGGCAGCGCATCCACTACCCATTCGTCGTGGCGCCAAGATTGCTTTTGTCCAAATGAACCAATCATAATACCTTTCCTGCTGTACAACTTGACAGAAAATTGATTCCCAACAACAAACGTGTGCCATCCCTTGACTGCCACGACACTGCTCACACCAATATCAACCAGATCAGGAAGAACTTCGACATTGCTCTCGTCCTTGCTCGGACGTAGTATCGTCCAGTGTTGTACCAAATTAATTTCCACTGGAAACAAATCGAGCTCATGTTTGGCTTTGTTGACTCTTGTGACCGACCAAATGCGGACACCACCAGCAGCATCACCCACCACAACCTCCTTCCCATCCACACTGACATCCATGGCAGTGGGACCCAGCACCACGTGCCCATCACGAGCCGGAGAGAAACCACCGCTGAACACACTTGTTACTAGCGACAAACTGCGCACCAACGACAAGTAGTACAGGCGGAGATATCCATCACTGCTCCCAGTCAACAGGAACGACTTCATGACAGGAGGAGAGCAATACAGATGTCCACAAACCACCGCCACTGGAAGATCAGGATTGTTGGCTGCTGGTCCACCGTCTGGTGCCCAATTGAATCGATCTGCCTTGGCGTAGCTGGACAGCGCGTTCCACAGCACGACTCTTCCATGCGTGTCACCAACTAGCGCCTCGGAGCAAGTTTTATCACCATGAATGCTCATGAACGACAGGGTCCCAGTCGTCATTCCCTCAATTATGCGAATAGGTCGCAGCGGCTCAAGCTGGACAATGTCACGCCAAAAAGATAGTGTGCCACGAATGGACAGCGCAACCAAGCAATTAATGCCGTGGACATGGTTCACTTCCACTACTGGCTCCACTTCGCTCGCTTGGTATTCTTGAAGCTTCCCTCCGTTGTACATTCGCCACGCTGAGAGTTCGCCGTCGCTCTTTCCAATAAAAAGACGCTCCTGCGCATAACCAATGCATCCAGCAGTGACGGTGGATTGCTTTTTTGCCGCCAAGAGATTTGGTTGAGGAAGAACAGTAAAATCAAACAGCAGCGTGGACTCGCGAACGTTCCACACGCGTGCAATGCCTCGTTGATCCACCGTCGTCAGCTGAAAGTGATTATCGCTGAACAGCACGGCGACAATGGAATGTTCGTGAGTCGCGATGGACGATGGCACCCAAATTTTTGCACGCTCAAGCGTCCTCAACTTGTGCGAACCTATGAAGAGCTGACCGCGACGTGAACCAAAAGCAAAGCACGAGCATGCACCGGGTACGCTACCAACAACGATGGGTGATCCCTGCACTGGTTTTGCTTGTGGTCGCACGCCAATTAGCTCGATGGACTGCTGCTCGAGACCGCTGAAAAGATTAAAAATTCTGGCACACTGGTGGAGTTTTTCATTCCGATACTCAACTTCCGCATCAATGGTAATAACTTGACTTGTTCCCTCAAGGAGATGAGCACCCTTGCTGGGATGTCCAGTGTTTATGACTTTGATAATTTTAAAGTCGCTCGGTTGCCACAAGTAAATTGTTGGATCTAGACCTGCAGATAAAAAGCACTGGCTCTCTTGACAAAATTGAATCGACAACACCGGACGACTGTGCCAAGTAAACGTGCCTGACACTCCTCTCTCCTCGAGCTTTAATCCTGTAACAATATCACCAGCCATTGCAAAGTCAATGAGACGGACATTACCATCCATGGAACAAGTGACAATTTTTCGAAGTTCCGGCACGTATTTAATCACAGTCACCATGGATGTGCATTCACGTGGGTGAAACAATACGGAGTCCTCGACCGAGTGGATCATATCAGACAACTCTGCGAAACGTACGGAACCGTCCTCGCAACCAACAAAAATAATTTCAAAACTTTCTGTCGTCATTGAGCTGGCTAAATCTGAGGGAAGAGCACCATAGTAACAACTAATCGATGTGATGGGCGTTGCATGGACATCGTAATGCACGCTGTGCGGTGACAGCTCCCAGTTCCGGAGTGGCTCTAAAAATTGGAGACCAACAAACGATGGTGCCGTTCTTCGCATCAACGAGCAGCAGACGACTCGACTTTGTGGGCACCAGCACACGGTTACCGCTTTCAAATCTTTCTCCAAGAGTGGCAGTGGTGTTTCTGTTCGAGGAGGAGATGGTTGGCCTTTCATCTCAGCAGATTTTATCTGATCTGACGTTGGCTCGCTGATCAGCACAAGATCTCCATTGTGTGTCGTTGTGACAAAGTCATGGTATACTGGAAGAACTGTTGAAATTAAATCGCGCTTTTCTTTCGGAATAGACGCCAAGTTTGCGTAGGAGAGAACGGGATCTGGTGTTTGGAGCTTCCACACGAGTGAGTCCTGCAGCGGAGCACTCTCTGCTGCTGCCACCACTCCTGCTACTCCTGTCACCCCTGCACTTTTGTTGTTACTCTTGTTCTTTTCTGTTTCTGGAAGACTTCCTGCATTCATATCTTTTCCCTTGGCACTAATAAGAATTAAATCAATCAAATCCTCCCAAGACACGTAGCCATCGCGATCGGAATCTGCAGTCCAATCTAACGCATCAAACAAAGTGTACAAATCCTCACGTGGGACAGAACCCCGAGGAAGAACTCTGAGGCAAGCTGTGACAAAGGGATCTCGACGCAGAATGTACATGGGTGCAACGTAGCTCGCCGCCTTTCCATCCTGTACGTGTGCTAGAAACTCTGCATTTGCTTCGTTTGGTATTAAATTTTGAAATTGGCGATATCCTTTTTTACTCCGGGCGGGAGTCAACACCTCTATTCCGGCAGCTTCTACCTCAACAGCATTCACCTCAGCAGCATCTCTTTCTAAAGCAAGCGCAGCAACTTTTGCTGCATCTTCTGCTTGTTGTCTTTTCCCACCCTCAGTAAATTCTAACAGCAGTTGATCCATGGAAGTGGATGACAACAGTCCGTGAAGCAGTGCTGATATTTCTTGAAGGCTTGGAGAGTGTAATCTTGTTTCACTTTTCTCCACTTCCTTCTCTTCTTCGTTCTCCTCAGTTACCAGTTTTTTTACCTCCTTCTCTTTCATCACCTCCTTCTCTTTTATCACCAACTCCTTCTTCACCACTTCATCAGCCATAGCTGCGTCCATACTTTCTCGTGCAACCACGTTGGAGTCAGTATGATCACTTGGTGTATCCTGTTGTTCTTTCTGCTTCTCCACATATTTTTTTGAGTTTGTCAATTTTTTTGCCATTTCAGTCAGTATGCCAACGACGACGCTAGTGGGCCCTTGTGTTGAGTGAGACGATGCTTGTGCAAGCTGAGAAACGGCGACACTCGCCAGCTTGCAACCTAACGTGTGGCACATCACATCAAGTTGCTTAGCACTCGCGTTTAGAACCGCCGCTGCTGCTAACACCAGTGGCAGTGCTGATTTCTTATTCTTGTTCTTGTTCTTTTTCTTGCTCTTTTTTGTTACATTGGTGTTGATTTTTTTCTTCTCGGACAAATCCAGCACGCCGATCAACATTTTAGAAAACAAACCTTGGTCACGAGTGGCAACGTACAATATTTGTGCCGCAGGTACCACTACATCCGTGCCCAAGTATCTCAGCGCTACAGCTCTTGAAAAGTCATAGTTTGGAAAGTGCAGCACGGAAGATTTTTTCTCGTGCATGCTCCTTTGTCTCTTGCTGCTGGATGGCAAACATGGAATGGTACGAGAATCAACAAACACTAAAAATGTACCGGCCAATTCCTCCAACGCGTGAATGCTGCTGACAGAAAATCCATATTCCAAAGCAATGTCTGCAGGCGAAGCACCACGAGGCGACAAAAGTACAGCAGTAAGAACACACGGCAGAAGACCTGGTGCAAAGCGATCGTCCTGCTCCCACAACTCGAGTGCATATCCAAGGAGTGTCACCGAACTTTGAGTCCTTGCAACGATTCCCTCAATGCATTCGCTGCCCAATCTGTTTGCTTCTTGGAGTACAACTTGGAGACTTTGTGGTGTCTCAAATACAGCTGCTGCCTCTTCTCTCTCCTTATTGGTGACCAAGCAACCCGTCTCAGCCCAACGTTGTAAAAGGAATTGATTCCGCTCGTCCTCTTTCCACGATCGAAGTGTCAACAAATGCCAATTTTCTAAACGCCACAAGTCCAACATGTGATAGTCGCGACGAACGGAGACGACGAGACCGCATGAATGAAAAGGCACGGCGCTGACGAGCTCTCTTGCTTCTGCATTGTTGTTGCCATCTAAATCTTTATCCAAGACGAAATCCACGCCGTCCAGCGCGATCCATATTTTCAACCCTACAATTTTTTCCGCAGCACGCAAAATCCAACTTCTCATGTACTCGGATGGTGTCTGCATGGCAACATGTGTTCCATTTAAATATTGAGACAACTCTTCGCACAACTCGTCAGCGACTATGTTTGGATTTCGTAACCCGCCGCTTCCATCACCACCACTCACAGGAAGAAGCCCATCTTTGACCAAACGTTCCGCTATGGCTTTCGCCGCTGTCTCGACGGACAACAGGAGTGACTGGCCCAGCGCGTGCACCACTGAGAGGTAGTCACGTGCTTCAATCGTCTCACCCACTGTCACGAGATTAACACTGGCCTCTTTATTTTCTTCCTGAAACTGCACAATCCATTCACGCAAGAGCACCGTCTTGCCAACACCACCCTCTCCAACAAATGCAATTGGCTGCTTGTGTTGAGATGCCACAAGAGGTGCAGATCCTCCTCCAACGTTACTAGCAATCTCATTCACATCGCTGTACTGGAGTTTGCATGCTTCGCTGAGTCGGTCCAATGTTTTGAGAAACGTGTTAGGTCGGTAGACTCGCAAGGTGGTTCCATTTTTGTCGCCATTGTCTTTGTGAGTCAAGGCTGCCGCCGTCGTGGATGACGATGAAAAGTCTAAGCTGCCGAGTGACTCGCGTGAGGAGAGCTGTGGTTTTGACACAACGCTTCGCAGTGCTGCTGGTGATAGTGGATGCATGGTCTCCGACATGCGGCTGCGACTACGTTTGAGACTTTTTGGTGTGAGAGAGTAAGGTTTCATACGCAGTGGAGAGTTGTTGGAGCCGGCGGAGCGGCTGGAGCGGCTGGTGATGGGTGCCTCCATGTTCATAGTGGCAGGAGAGGAAGTAATCTCGATGACTTGGATGGATGGGAGTGAGGACATGATGCGAAGGTGTTGGTGGAGGTAAGAGTGAGGGTTTCTTATTGTGTACGCGCAAAGTACTCGTGTCGTGTGGTGGAAGGGCTATTTATTAGAGTTGTAGTTGCTTGCTATCAACTTTGATCTTTAATATTCTGTAACGGAATTGAATTTTTGTAAAGCAGAAAGCTCGGAAAGTGAGATGGATTTTTTGGCATCATTTTATTTAGATTGAAAATATAGTACCCCTCAACGTCGTGTTGAAAAAGCTTTGATG
>Ga0307994_1001796_pt1 | contig 12515 bp, 5 predicted proteins | sample EllFjometagen261_FD_203171 | JGI IMG/M metagenome (GOLD analysis project Ga0307994, IMG submission 203171) | Marine microbial communities from Ellis Fjord, Antarctic Ocean - #261 | ecosystem: Environmental > Aquatic > Marine > Unclassified | place: Southern Ocean | collected 2014-11-02 | reverse complement strand
CTCCTCCTCTTGAGTGTCATTTCAATGGACTGAATCAGCAGAGATGATCGGTAGTGCCACTCGGTTGTGTCGACAATGGTCTTTGCGGCACCAATAATCCAAGCGAGAACAATCAACACTCGCTGATGCCATTGACCACACATGTCACGATTAATGAAGTTCACCAACTTATAAAATCGTTGTGTTTTAATTGAACCGAGCTCGTGTTCAATATTAATATCCACAAGACGTGCTTGGACTGCAAACTTTGTGTACTGAGGAAGGATAAGATCAGACCACCATTCTTCTGGCAACCACTGAACACGATATCTTGACCAACTCTCCTTGGTATCCCAATCACTCCAGCACTCAATGTGCCACTCTGATGGTGCCAGCTTGACGTTGTCCAGAAGTGTAATGGTTGTGTATGTTTTCCCGTGCTTATCCAGCGCACTTTGTAAGTACTTATCCGAGAGAAAGTACGCGTACTCTTGATTTCGACTGCTGTTAATAAATAGCTCTAATTTTGCACGTGATCGATTATTTTCATCTCTCAACTTTTCATTGTCAACGTCGCTCTCGTGATCTTGTTTACTCGATATAAATTTTTTCAAAGCATTCCTCCTCCTTCGCGTCTTCAATGCAGTAATCATTGCCTCTCCAACAAATATCATGACGCGCACCATTGCACGTACTTCTTTCTCTGCGGATGCATCATCCTCTTTTATTTTGAATGCCTCGTACAACGGTGCGTTGATAGTTTTATGCAAAGTGTCGCACCACTGCTCTAAAAATCCATCCTCAGCATCGGCATCTTTCGTAATATTCTTGTCTGTGGGTGTGGATCCATCGACATCACCACCCTCGTCGTCACCCTCGTCGCCACCACCACCACCACCACCACTGTTGTTTTTGTCGTCGTCGTCGTCCTTGCTCTTGTGTTTGTTTTCATCTCTTTTTTTTTGTTGTTTTCTTTCATACTCGCCGTCCTCCACTGCCAACTGCTCGACAAGAGCTTTGGCTTCCTTGTTAAAATGTAGCACAAGACGGGTAATGTCAACAATCTCCTCCGTGCAGTACGGCATTAACACTTGATCCCAGCATCGCTGCTGCTCTGAGAGTGCTTTGGACAGTGCCAGTCGAAGAACTCGAAGGGCAGGGTCTGTAGGTCCGTCTGGTTGTGAATCTTTCACAGAATATGAGCGCAGCCGTTGAAGATCCCAGAATATTTTAGGAGCAGCAAGAGAAAAGAGAATGAGGAGACCCCAGCGTCGAATTGTAGCAGGACCAGGTGGTGTTGTCATGGTGCTCACTCGTTGGAGGAATGACCGGAGGAATCGGAGAGAGGTTTGTATTACCGCCGACATGGCCATGGTGGTTAAGTTAATTTATTGCCAGAATGATGGTCCCAAAATCGGAAACCAAATTTTTGGGAAAATTTATTTTCTTTTTCTTTACACATTTATTTACTACCTACTAGCTAGTAGTATTTACCTTCTGTCTTCTGTCTTCTGTTTGCTGAAGGTACCTTCTAGTTTTTGATGTTCTTGTTCCATGGTGCACACATTCATTCATTTACAATTTACGCTACTCTGTAGGTACTACACAGGATTCACACAGATCATAATCACACTCATCACACCCATATACAATGCTGTATGCTGGTTGTAAGCACCGGCATGCATCACAATAACATCGATCGTTTGTTGTAAAATAACGAACCAATCCACAACCATTTTTACATGTTGTATCTGTATACAATCCTATTTCAACATCATCTGTACCACGACGAATTTTTGCCACTGGTTGAGATTGTGGTATGGTTGCACCAGCCTGAATCAGGAGTTGAACGATTGTTCTTTTATTATACATTTGAGCAATTTTAAGGGGAGTATATCCTTGCATGGTTTGATTGCAATCAATCCGATCATGTTGTAACAACAATTGAATAATATCCACATGTCCAAGTGTGATTGCAATTATTAATGGTGTTTGTCCACTCAGATTACTTTGATTCACGTTTATTTCCTCCTCCATCTCCATCTCCAACAATAATAATTGAACCATTTCCAAATTACCCTTCATGCATGCAACGTAAAGTGGTGTGAATCCTTGATGATTTACTTGATTAATTGCAATACCATTGTGTCTTAACAATAATTGAACTACCTCCAAGTGTCCATATGTAATTGCAAGGATAAATGCTGTTTCTCCAGTATGATCTGGTTGATTTACTTGTATACTTTCTGTTATTAATAATTCATTAACAACATTCAAGTGACCCTGTTTACATGCTACACACAGCACCTGTTGATTCACTTGAACACCCTTCTTTTTTAACAATGCTTTGACAACATCCAAGTGACCGTTCTGGCATGCACTGTAAAGTGGAGTAAACCCTTCCTTCATGGCTTGATTCACATGAACATCATCTCTGTTTAATAACACATTGACAACATCCAAGTGACCGTTCTGGCATGCATTGTAAAGTGGAGTAAACCCTTCCTTTGTTGATAGATTTACTTGTATACTTTCCATTGTTAACAATTCATTAACAACATTCAAGTGACCATTCTGGCATGCCATGAGTAGTGCTGTATAACCATTCTTGGCAACATGGTTCACATTGACACCACCACCACCACCACCACCACCACCACCACCACCACCACCCTTTTTTTTCGAGTTGTCATCCACCAATGTTAACAACATTTGAACTATCTCAACATGGCCACCGGTAGATGCACTCCTTAACACATCAGAGTCGTTGATTAACCCACACAACCATTCCTTTGCCTTTTCTTTTTCATTCGCATCATCATCATTCTTCTCTCCCAACAACCATTGTTGGAATAATACTTGAACAATTTTCACACGCCCACCACCACATGCTGCTTGTAACAATTTCATTGCCAGAGCTCTTTGTTCTCCACTGGAACATGATGGTACATCTAACCTGTTCAATGCATCATATTCACCACATACAGCTGCATCAATTTCTAACACATTGTAATGGATCGATATAGCTGCACCAAGAACCACACCTTCAACAATTTGATTCACATGTTCAATACCATGACCACCTTTCCATGCCCGTATAATCTTCATCTCACGATTGTAATCTTCTTGGACCGTATACTCTGATGATTCAAAATCAATCATTCTGGATAAATTTGACATCATATCACCCAACACATTTGTGTCATACTCAGCAATTGTTGCTGTGACACTTTCCTCCTCGTCTTTACTGTTGCTGCTGCTATAGCTGACGGATGCTCTTCCACCTTTCACCAGGACTGGTATATTACTATTCATACCAGCAGCAATTTCAACATTGCACCACAAACGAAAGAAGGGTGTCATTTTTTTTGCACGTATACCTTCCGCACTGGTAAGATATGCAGTGATGCTCTCTGGACTCTTTCCAACGTCCCAATTGTATAAACGTGGAAGCGGAGAGACACTAACGATCATCGCTTTGCATTTTTCAATCATTGCACGGAAATTTAAATCTAAATCTTTCCCTGGCCACTGACGCACAGCAAACAAATCAATCCATACAATACGCCGTCGACTTGCACCATGGCACACCGCTAATACAACATCACCCCATTTACTTCCCCAAGGATGGGATGCAAAGACGTCGGCTGGACCTGAATACTCTTTCATTTCATCAAGGTGAGCATATCGACATCGCGTTTCTCTGGTTGCTTCTTTGATAATATGTCGATTCACCCACCATGTGGTTTTATCCCAACAATCATGATCAAACGTAAATGCAAGCAACCAATCCACCGTCACACCACACCCATGCAACATGTTCATGTGATCTTCATTGTTGGCATCCTCTTGTTGAATGTTTTTTTTCATGGTCTCCTCGAACGCCACCATTTCTGGCGAGATGGCGGGTTGACGGCAATCCGCGCACACTGTCAACTCATACCCTTTGCAGACCTCGTGACGGCATGCAGGACGTGCAGCATTGCTGCTGCCACCGGCGCCGGCGGCGGCAGTTGTAGCGTCCCAATGTGGGTAGGGATTGCGTTGTATTCCTTCTTTCATCAAAGATATGGATTGCGCAAAAAGACTCTTTGGTATGGTATTTGGTCGTGTGAATGAAGCACCATGGAAGTGGTGCTGGCTAGTGTGACGACCAGCTTTTGATGTTGACGCTGAGGTGGTAGAAGATATATTGGCCATGAGATATGTTACAGCTGGTTGTAGTTGTAATAAAGGTGTGTGACGAGCCGACGTGAGAAATCTAGTCTTGGATTTCTTTTCTTGATTTAAAAATATTTTTTACAAATAATCTAAAACTAAAATAAAGCCAAGAAAAAAAAAATTTTTTTTTATAAAAAAAAAATTAAAAAAATTATGCATTTATCACAATCATTAAATAAATGTAATGTATACAGTACGGGTGCATATATTTGAAATATATATGTACATGTGCACTTCTCAACGACGGCGTCCATGCCCCACTCGCGTCTATGTTCAATTATTATACAAAGGTATAATTATTCATGGAACAACAACAGCACCCTCCTGTGCTCTCAAATAAAATTTCTCTTTCAAATCCTCCGCCATTGTTGGAATTCTCCCGCTCTTCTCCCTCTCTCGCATTTTGTCTTGCTCCTCTTTCTCCCACTGCCTAATCGTACGTCCTGTCTTTTGATTCCAAGTGTGCATGAATCGTGGATGCGTCCTCCTTGGACGATGTTTTGCCAAACCCCAACTCGTTGCTTTGGCATTTGGTGGCCGACCACAGACAGTGCACACCAGAGCATTCTCGTTGTTCATTTGCATGCACACTTTGCAAACCCACAGACTCTCCTTTTCCTCGTTGTCCTCATCATCCGAACCACCAATGCTGAACTTTGACGCACTTACTCGACCCTCTGCTGCTAAAAGCAAAGGTTCTAGCTCTACTACTTTTCTACCTGCCCAGCGTTTAAAAATATCCAAGTCTCCCTCGCGTTTATCCTCATATACTTGAGACTTTGCATCGAGCAACGCATCAATATCATCAGGATCAATGTCGGCAAGATCAGGCAAAGTATCATCTTTTTTTCCACCGTCGGCAGCACCGGATAATACTCGAGACGGCATTCCAGGCAACAAATCAAAGTCTTCTGGCATCAGCAAAACTTTACGCAGCATCTCCTTGATCTTTTTAATGACTTTAATGACCCTCTTAGTTCTTTGGAGATTTGATGTTCGCACGTCTAAATAACTTGTTTTCATCATGCGAACAAATTTCACTCTTGCCGCTGGTCCAGTATTCTTGACCAAACCGCTGCCGTCTAAAAATCTAGAGACGTCCTCTGTAAAATCCGTCTCTGCACGAAAGGCAAGCAGTTCATCTCTTGAAAAGAGTTTGTGCTTTTTTACGACTACGGTTTCTTCCAACTGGGAGCTAGCTTCACTACCTGCATCTTGGCTCCTCTCTGTATGGCTGCTTGACTCCGTTTCCAATTCCTTCCCCTCGTCCTCTTTGTTTTCGTTGTTTTGACTCGATGGAACTATCCCAAGTATTTTGATCGTATTCTCACTCAGCAACTCATCTGCATCATGACTCTCTTGATTGCGTTCACCACCACCACCACCATCACCACCACCACCACCACCACCACCACCACCACCACCACCACCACCACGCACTCTTTGATCGTACTCTTGGTAGTCCTCGTACATGTCCTCCGTCCATCGCTCTTCTGGTGATGGTGGTCGTGCCACGACGTGCGCCATGTCTCGATGAAGACGTCTCGATCTTCGGATCGCTACACGCTCAATGGAGGCTATTTGTTCTACCGCGCGAAGAGTAGTCAACTGGTCTCGTTTCTTCTTCTCTCTCTTTTGTCGCTCTTGTTCTTTCCGTTGTGCGCGTCGCAGAATGATCGTGTCCTGTATATTTTTTGCATCTTCACTCATTGTGTTACCATCGTCGTAGGTCTTGTCACCCAACCAGTTGTGTTTGGCGAGCTTGGCGTTCTCTTCGTCTGACGAGACCTCTTCTTCCTCTGCTGGTGCAAGTAACTTGAACTGCGCAAGATTAGACAGAGCACTTTCCACTTGCAGCTCACGCTCTTGCTCCTGTTCAACAGGGTTGTATTTGCGTTGAATTGTCTTCTTCATCCAATCATCAGGTATAATAGTTTTGAGTTTTTCAATTGTTTTATCTCTTTGTACTTTTCTGTGAGCAACACCAAATTTTGCAAAGCGTGACAGCACCCAGTTTGCACGCATGACAAGAACGCGCTGCACTCCAAAGTCCTCGACTGACCGGATGCAAGTAGAAAGTCTCGTGTGTGCAGCTTTGATGCGTTTCGCGTGCATATTACTCCGCTCATCGACCGAGGTTCCGCGCATGATCGAGTCGACGTACCACAAAGCACGCTGGAGCCGAACGACCGCAGAGTTGGCCTCACTCGCAAACAGTTGATCACCAGCACGTGACTGTCCAAAGTCTTCTGCCTTGACCAGCAATGTTGTGCTCTCACCACTCAGATCTTCTTCGATGATACCACCCGTTCGTTCAATTTCACGTGCTATTATTTCATTCCTTTCACGAAGTCCCGGACCTTCCTTTTTGCGAGCGGCGCGACGAAGATCAGCCATTGCCATGGCAGCAGCAGATCGATCAACTTTGCGGGCGACTTTTGTATTTTTGGTACCAGCGGAAATGGTGGAGTCAACATTGTCGTCAATTGGGTCTGCCATCTCTGCTATTGCCGTTGTTGTCTTGTGCCGTGTAGCACGCAGCACCTGTTGCTGTGCGTTGCCAGCAGGACTATAAAGAACAGCTCTATTTTTGCTCTATTTCACTTTTTATCGATGGAGGAGTTCGAAGTGGAGTGTCAAGTGTCAACTCATTTTTTTGACAGTTGGTCGTCCCAGCAAAAATGGATACCAAACCACCAATCCAAAGACGTGGCAGCTACTACGATGCAGACCAAGACATCTACCATCTCTCGAAGCACGTCCGATCTTCAGATCAAGAGAATCGTAAGACAATGTCCACCAAGGAGAGCGTGCTTGGTCGGCTTGAAAATGATCTGACAAACATGTCGACGAAACTTGCCGAAGCGAAAGCGAGAATTCGTTTCATGGAGAGCACGCGACGACGTACACTCGAGGCAATGCAGAACAAGCACACTGAGCATGTGGAAAAGATCAAATCCAGCATCTACAAAAGTCAACGTTCGCTCAAAGCAAAGCTGACAAAATCAGAGAAATTACAAGCTGATGCGTACGCCGAGCGTGAGCAGCTGGCGCAAGAAGTTTCGAGCATGCAAACGACGCTCGCCGACGTGACACGCACCAAAGGGACAACAATGGGTGAGATTGAGAGTTTGAGCAGCCGTGTGCGATTATTAAACGAGCAGTTGACGGAAAGTATCAACTCAGTGGAATCAGAGCGAAATCATTCGTCACAACTAGAAAGAAATCTCCACGAGGTAGGAAAGCAATTTGAACTTGTTTTAAAAGAGAACAAACGTCTCCAACAGCTTCACTTAGAGCAGGAGAAGACAAGGGACTCAATCATTGCAACGCACGGCGAACAGATGCGGGCACTATCCGAGACGGTAGATCGACGCACGTTTCAGTTGAACGAGTCTGAGTTGAAACTTGAGGAGGCAAGAAAAAGTCGTGACGAAGCAGTCGACGCTTTGGATCGTCATCGTCACGGCCACGGAGTGAAGAGAACAAAAATGGACGAGGACATGTCGAAATTACGTCGGGAGGTAGAAGATCTTAAAGATCAGCTGTCCGAGTCAAAAAGAGAACGTAATATAGATGGTGGTCGCATGGAGTCACTGGGACGCGAGGTGGAGGAGCTTCGAACAGAGTTAAAAGATAAGAATGAAAGATTATCCAAGTATGACAATCAGCTTGGTGCTGGTAGAGATAACGTCCATCACATGACAACACGCGTGGCAGAATTAGAGGGTCAACTGAGCAGCCTGCAGTTGTCTACGTCGGAGCAGGAGAAACGTGACAAAGACACTGTGGTATCACTGCGTTGTGATTTGAAAGACGAGGAGATCAAGTCAACTCAGTTGGCGTCATCGTTGAAAGAAATTGAAGCGGAGAAGCAAGGTTTGCAAAGAAATGTAGAAAGTTTAGAACGTCAAATTAATACACTTGAAAGTGCACTGGAAAGATATCGCTCGACAGAGCCAGCAGCAGCAGCACCACCACCACCACCACCACCTTCGTCAACGTCGTTGTCGGTGGCAGTAACAGGACCAACTGCTGGTGCCTCTGCAGACGAGGTGGCACGTCTTCATCAAGAGTTAGCAGCCAAAAATTTTATTATTCAAAAGAAGGAGGAAGAAATAATCACATTAAAAATTACATTAAAAGATTTAGAAGCGGAAGTAGCAAGAAGAACATTGAGAGCAGCAGGAATGGCAGCAAATAAAATTACTGAAGAGAAGAAAAGAATGCAGGAGCAGTCTGCTGTCCAATCACGTCAAATGGAGGCAGAGATGCGTGAAAAAGATCGTTTGCTGCAAGAAAAGGAAAGTGCGTTAGAGGAAGAAAGGAAACAAAGAGAAATCAGTGATACTCTAGCGAGTGAAAAATTAAAATGGGAGGAGGAGCAGAGAAAAAAAGAAAGAGAAGAGAGTGATCAAGGAAGACAAGAACGATGGCTTCTTATGCAAAGAATGCAAGAAATGGAGCGTGATGTAGACGGTTTGGCACAAGGAAAGAAAGAGGCAAAAGTGCTTAACAAGACGAAAGAAATTTATGCAAAAAGAAAAGTTATGGAAGAAAAAGAAAAAGAAATGGAGAGTTGGTCTTCTTCGTTAAAAACGTTACCGAACGTCGAGACGATGGAGCGGAAGGAGCCAGAATCAATGGATGCTAATATGGAGGAGCATCTCCGATCACTGTCAGAGCGTGCAGAAGCACTCCAAGAAGAGGCAGGTGTTCGACATGTTGGCTCTCCCGAGCTCATTGAGCGTGTCGAGCGTCTGACACTGGAGCTAGCGGAAAGAATTGCCATTGAAACGTATGACGTTGGTGAACATTTGTTTGAAATTATGGATGACATGCATCCAGTACTTCGACAATCTGAGTTACGTACGAGATCTAGAAATTCACGTCCACGTGATGTTGCTGATGCAAAGAACACTGCGGCTGCCGCCATGTCGGTGGCTCGGACGCGTGTGCGTGCAGCACTTCATTTATCAAAGGATGGTGTTCTCTACTGGCTCCTGACTTTGTACGGTAACGTTGCTTCTCTCCTCCAGTCACTTCGTCGTCCAGAGCTTGCAGATTACGACACTGCACTGTCACCACGTGGAAAGAGAGAGAGGCGTGGCAAGCGAGAGAGAGGTGAGAATCCTTCCGATGATGATCCTAACGCGATTGTGGCAAGTCGTGATTTAGTTCGGGTCTGCAGCAACCAGTGGACGGAAAGAAGGTGGCCGTCAGAGTCCAGTGGAATGTTGAGCGAAGTTCGTGCTGCCGTTGAAAAAGCAGCAGAAGACGAGTACTGGAGAAGATACTCCGAAGCAATGTCGAATGTGCCTGGACGGCATATGTCGGGAGAAAGAGATTCATCCACGACGTCCGTAGATGAGCCTGATGCAAATCGTATGTTTTGGCAGTTGCTGGTGAGTGGGAGAATTTTATCATATGTATGTGTCTTCTTCTTCTTTTTCTCTGCAACAGCAAACTGACTCAAAAGCAATATATTATAATATATATTTTAATTCTTTTGTTATTTTATCATTCTTCCTCCTCTCTCGCAGGATCCCCTCCCTAGCAGATTGTCCGGAACATCTAAGATTGAGAAGAGAATTTGGAATCTTCTTGTGTTAGTGTCAGAGCAGCAAGTTACCGAGACGCTGGGTGAAATACGTTTACGACGACAGGACATTCATCGAAAGCTTCTTGATACTTCAATGTACGCTGCAGTCCTTCGTTTTGTATGTTACGGGAGAGACATGTCGGAACTTTCTATTGTCATTGATCGTGTCGCTGGTAATAAAGCTAAGCATGGTGATGGTCCCTCGTCCATGTTTGCAGCCGATGATGTCGAAATGAACCAAGATAGCTTCAGTGGAAGTCCCTCTTCTGGTGGTGGTGGTGGCGATCAAGTTCCGTTTATCGCAGCAAGCAGAAGAAATACTGTCATCGGAAGATATCGTCATGGTGCTCAAAGTAAAAAATTAGCAGGAGGAAACAAGAACTCGACTAAAAAGAAAAAAAAGAAGAAGAGTGGAATATCAAAAGGTAATCAAATAAAAGTTCGTGACACGCTTCGTGAGCAGTCTGGTGGTGATCTGCGAAAGTTAATGCGACAAAGTGATCAGCGTGGTGTTATTGGAAAGTTTGAAATGACTCTGGATGAAGTTCGATCGTCCATTGAAAAGAAAGAAAGTGGTGGAAGAGGAATTGCATTTGAGGAGGGAGCAGCAGCACGCGGTGGAAGCAAGGGTGGGAGAGAATCCTCGCACATAACAAAACAAATTATTAAGTCCATAAAAAGTCCTGCCTTGAAACGACGGCTGCTGCGACACGTCAAGCCTTCAAGTTTTGATTGATGAGGACTGAGAGCTGAGAAAAGAAGAAGATAGATGTATGTGCGTACAATGTGTGTGGTACGTTCGGAAGGTATTTGTGTGTATTTGTGCACTGTACCGGAAGGTCGGAAGGTACCTTTGTAACCGCAGATAATTTGTACACCCGCCGCCGAGAATAACTGAGTTCAAGTATTGTCGTCCTGCTGTTGAAAATAATTTTACTTTTTTGTACTTTTTTAAAGTTTCGTACACACACATTCTTTCGACTACAAATTTTTCTTGTCCGATGAAGAGCGTCTCGATGCAGAGCGTTTTGTTGTTTTGCTCTTCCTTAGGCTCGTGCTCACCTCAGCTGGTGCCAACTCATTTTCTTTCGGTGGAGATCGGTACTCCAACAAAACAAAAGGTACGGACAAAGGTATACCATCGTGCGTTGAAACTTCACCATCTCTCTCTGGCAACATATACATCACGAGACCCTTGACAAACAAGAGCATGTGCTCCAACACGCACATCAGGAAGATTACTTCAACACTCGATTGCACAACGCTGCCCGCCCTGTGACCAGGAAGTGATGGATACTCGTATCCAATCATCCAATGATTGTAATCTGGTGCATCTGGATCTTCATCACAACTGAGCAGCAGTAAATTTGTTACAATGGACAGGAAGGACAAACCAGTAAAAGCAGAGACAAATAGATTAATATCAAAATGATGTCGCTCATCACCTAATCGTTCGTCTCTTGGTATCATTGGATTCATTTCATCGATCATTTTAAAAGCGTCACCACGAACTTCAACAAGATTATTCAGAAGAGCCAAAGCACCTCCTAATGGAAAGACGGAAGCAAACAACATAATTTGACCAAATTGCAGCAACATTTCTAAATAATCTTCGAACGTCGACGAGTACTCTTTGTGAAAATAGTCTTCCTCTAAATGTGTCAATGTCAGGACAGCATTATTGTTTAATTCACTGCTGCTGCTCTTCTCCCCCTTCCCCTTCCCCGTCCCAGTGGTGGTGTAATACTTGTTTCTGTTGGCAAGTAACGACGCCTCCTTCCATCTTGTTTTTAACCATGGTATTGCCATCTCCTTTGCGTTCTGAACAAACAGAGAAACGACCAACACAGTCAGCAAACTCTTTTTTAATTTTGGTATGTCTTGCATTACAAAAGCAAAATAAAATAAATACATAAATTTTGAAACGAATTGAAATCCAACTAATTTTGCCATTCTTGAATCCTGTTCGTCTGCACTTGATGATCTCTTTTCAAAAAGAATCATTTTTTGTACTATCTTCTTGAACACTTCGTCAAAAGTTGTCATAACGATTGCTTTGCATGCGCTTGGTAGCTGTGCCCAAAAAAACTTTTCAAAACGAGAGATTGTGCTCGTTTGCTCGGGCTCCGCAAGCCATCCATCCAACGAAATTTTCCAATGAAGGATTTTTAAATCAATGGAAAACACAACAATCAACACGACAGCGGACAATGCCACGGTGATTCCACGACGGAGACGCAGCCATGAGGATGAAGGTCTAGGACGCCACAACTCAAATGATGGAAGAGAAGTTGCATCCACAACGTTTGACCACATTTTTTCAAGAGCAAATTGTCTTTGACTCCACAGAGCAAGACAGAAGGAGGACCACACACCTGTAAACAGAGCAAATCCAAGCATCCAAGGACCGCTTGTTTTTTGAAACACTACCAGAGCAGCACCGACAGCAGCGAGCAACACTAATGCCCACGTATAAAAAGTGACAAACTCAAAATACATGGTGCATTCTGGACCAAAATAATTCAATGCATTGGGTCTTGGAATCGTCAGACCAAACTTGTGCTTGCTGCTCCACAATTCATTCAACTCATCACGTAACTTGTGATCATGTCGAACGAAATAACGGATAAGAATTTGATGCCGCTGAGCAAAATCGAGGAGGCTGTGACGATTCCATTCGTCAAAATCTACAATTCCGTTACCATCGACGTCG
>Ga0307994_1001794_pt1 | contig 12526 bp, 10 predicted proteins | sample EllFjometagen261_FD_203171 | JGI IMG/M metagenome (GOLD analysis project Ga0307994, IMG submission 203171) | Marine microbial communities from Ellis Fjord, Antarctic Ocean - #261 | ecosystem: Environmental > Aquatic > Marine > Unclassified | place: Southern Ocean | collected 2014-11-02 | reverse complement strand
GATTGATGGCAAGATCACCGAGTGGGGTGCCGAAAAGGACCTGGATTGCGAAGGGGCGACAACCCTTGTCGATGCACATAGGGTTACGGTTATGCCCGGTCTGATCGATAGTCACATCCATCCCGTAATTGGCGATTACACCCCACGCCAACAGCAATTGAACTGGATCGATTCCACGCTGCACGGCGGTGTCACGACGCTGATTTCAGCGGGTGAAGTTCATATGCCCGGTCGTCCTAAGGACATTGTCGGCCTGAAAGCGATGGCAATCGCGGCGCAGCGTTGGTACGAAAACTTCCGTCCCTCTGGTGTTAAAGTACATGCTGGTGCGCCGGTCATTGAGCACGGCATGGTCGAGCAAGATTTCAAAGATTTAGCAGACGCAGGCGTCACGCTTCTTGGCGAAGTGGGTCTGGGGACGGTCAAAGATGGCAAAACCGCGCAGCAAATGGTTGGCTGGGCACGCAAATACGGTATCCAAAGCACGATCCACACAGGTGGTCCATCTATTCCCGGATCGGGTTTGATCGACGCGGATATGGTTATTGAAACGGGCACGGACGTTATTGGCCACATCAATGGCGGTCACTCTGCCCTACCAGATGATCAGATCATATGCTTGTGTGAAAGCTGTTCTTCCGCGTTTGAAATCGTTCACAACGGGAATGAACGTTCTGCCGTTTTAGCCCTAAATACAGCCCGTGAATTGGGTAAGCTTGACCAGATCATTCTTGGCACCGACGGCCCTGCTGGATCTGGTGTTCAACCCCTTGGCATCATGCGCATGGTTGCGATGTTGTCTGCGTTTGGTAATGTTCCCGCCGAAAAAGCATTTTGCTTCGGCCACGGCAATACATCGCGTCAGCGCAATCTGGATACCGGTTTGATCGAAGCTGGATACGCCGCCGATTTTGTTCTGCTGGACAAGGCCCAACACGCACCCGGCAAGACGATGCTTGAATCAGTGCAGCTTGGGAACCTGCCCGGCGTTGGTATGACCATCATCGATGGTGAAGTGACTTCTGGCCGTTCTCGCAACACCCCGCCTGCCGACCGTCTACCAGAACACATCCTATGAGTGCTCCCCTTGCTGGGCTAAAAGTCGTCGAACTTGCACGTATCCTTGCAGGTCCTTGGATTGGTCAAACGTTGGCTGATCTGGGCGCAGAGGTCCTTAAAGTTGAAAGCCCGCAAGGCGATGATACCCGTACGTGGGGCCCTCCGTTTATTGACCGAGAAGACGATCACACGGCTGCGTATTTTCATTGTACCAATAGGGGCAAAGAAAGCATCGCCATCGATTTCACGGATGAGGCGGATTTGGCAAAGCTGAAAACCATCATTGTCGATGCCGATGTACTGATTGAAAATTTCAAAGTCGGTGGGTTAAAAAAGTTTGGTTTGGATTATGAAAGCCTACAAGCCGCCAATCCAAAGCTGGTTTACTGTTCGGTCACCGGTTTCGGGCAAGACGGCCCTTATGCCAGCCGTGCTGGTTATGATTTCTTGATCCAAGGCATGTCCGGCATCATGAGCTTGACCGGAGAACCAGACGGCCCGCCCCAGAAAATCGGTGTCGCCTTTGCCGATGTATTTTCAGGCCTATACGGCGTCATAGGCATCCAAGCAGCCCTGACCGAGCGCAATACCAGCGGGCTGGGCCAACACATCGACATCTCACTTCTTGATTGTATGACTGGGGTCTTGGCCAATCAAGCGATGAACTATCTTGCATCTGGAAATACACCGAAACGACTTGGCAATGCGCATCCCAACATTGCACCCTACCAGACCTTTGCGACCAGTGACGGTGACATCATTGTCGCTTGCGGGAACGATAGACAGTTTAGCGCGCTTTGTGGTGTTCTGGGGCTGGACCATCTGGGAACTGACCCCAAATTTGCAACAAATCCAGAACGTGTGAGCAACCGTGCAGTTTTGACATCCTTGCTTGGTACCGCAATTCAAGGATGGACAAAGCACGACATCTTACAAGCGTTGGAAACCGCTGTGGTTCCAGCTGGCCCGATCAACACTGTCGCAGAAGCTTTGAATGACCCGCAGATCGTTCACCGTGGCCTTCAGATTACCCCCGAAGGTGTGCCTGGGCTGCGAACGCCACTGTCATTTTCACGATCAAAACTGTCACTGACCCGCGCGGCACCCAAAAGGCCTCGAAGGTTATGAAATTCTCATGAGTAGTTTGATGAGCGTCTTGCGTTCTGAATTGCTTAGCGGAGCCAATGTATTCTCAGAAATTCGCGCACCATCGGCTTTAAGCGCCTCAATCGACTGATTACCCTTGGCGGTCAAAGAAATCAGAGAACGGCGTTTATCTTCTTTGTCCGCACGCGATTGAATTAGATCCTTTGCCCGCAGACGGTCAACGACGCCCTTAACCGTTGCAACGTCCATCGATGCCAAGCGGCCTAAATGATTCTGCGACAGTTCCCCACCTTCAGCAATACGCATAAGCGTCGAAAACTGAGTTGGTGTCAGGTTTTCAGATATTTGCTGAAGAAAAATCACGGCGTGCCGTTGGCTGGCCAAACGCAGCAAATAGCCGACTTGGATGTCGAGGCTATAGTCCTGCGTCTCAACGATGTCGTCATTCAGGTCAGTCATTCCACTTTTTAACTGTGAAATGACTGATGAGCAACCTCAGCAAAAAGGCCCGTTTTACTTTAATCCGTCTTTCCCAATAGCGTCGGCATGGGTCAACCCGCCCACACGTGGCAAAGGGCGTCCGCTATCAGTCACAGCCACGGCGACCATGATCTCATTCGCGCGCGGCGCATCATTCAGACGGACTTCGATCCCATCAAAATGGCTGCGCACATAAGCCGCATCTTTATGACCCAATGGTACGTCAAGAACCTGACCGGGGCTGCCCATTTTCTTGGACGATGCCACCAAAGCCGCACCTTTTTCGACTTCAGCCCGAAGCGGCGCACCCAGTTTAGGGTGCAAAATTGCAGCGGCATGTTCCAATTCGCCATTTTCGCCGACCATCGCGGATTTGCCATAGCTTTCCGCCTCCGCAGGTGTAATCCCAAGGGCCTCAACGCATTTACGACCCAACAGGGTCCCCAGTTCCGCGCCAATATCTATAAGGACGCTCAAGTCTTCTTCATAGCGACCGGCAAACGGGTTTTCGATCACTGCGACGGCGACAGCTTTGCGCGTCGCAGGCGAGATTTCCCGACCTATCTCGCGGTGAGTTTCTTCGACGTTCACGGCAATTTTTCTGATCTTCAGGGTCATCTCAGGCCATCCTTTCCGACGATGTCTTGAGCGGACAAACCACCTGCGCGATTGTGGACACGTGCGCCCGTGCTCATCACCAAAATCAATGCCATCTCATTAGCTTTTGGCGCGTCGTTCAATCCGACTTCCATCGAATCGAAATGGCTGCGCACATAAGATGCGTTGATGTGGGTGATCGGCACATCAAGTCGCGATCCAACACCGCCAACCTTTTTCGATGATGGAACAATCGCGCTGGAATCGTTCAACAATTTACGCATCGCATAACCGCCCGGCGCATGCCAAAGTGCGCCGTGCTCCAGTTCTCCGTCGGCACCAACCAGCGATCCTTTGCCGTAACCTTCAATCTGATCCGCACCACCCAGCATTTCAACAAGGCGCGTCGCGAGCTTTAGACCAAGGGGTTTTAGGTCTTCCATGAACCCTTGAATATCCGCCTCATACCGCCCCGCAAAAGGGTTTTCGATGATGGCGATCGCAGCCGCACGGCGTGGCGGATTGCTTGAGACGGGCCCACCTTCATGGAAGGTTTCTTCAATTGAAAAAGCTGTTTTTCTTAGAATGACGTCAGGCATATTCTTTGGTCCTCGTATGGGAAGAGATCATGTTTGTAACGGTTGCTAGGGCTTCGCCTTGTAAAAACAGGGCGGCTGCGTGGATCCTATTTTGGTTTACCATGGTTAAGGCGTAATCAAGGCCGGTACACAACGCTATGTTCCGATCATAGGCGGAAAGGGGACCACATCCGGTAACGACTGGACGTGCCCCTAAATCGCTATCGTCGACGATTTCGTTTGCAGGACGCCTTAGGATTGCGGGGTGGTTTGGAAGATCGACGGCGTTGGCAATCAAAGTCGCAGCCACATCGGCATTTGCCGCGCTAGACGACAGGACTGTGACACTGTCTGCAATGCCACGACTAAGACTGCGCCCGTGCCGCCCGCTTGTCGCTATCCCGCCAACATGGTCGCTGGAATGGATCAAAATTTGCCCCAGCCCATTTCCATCATGGCTTGCCATTCCCGTGGAATAACTTTCACCAGTGTCCAAATGCAGCGCGATATCACCGCCGTTATTCACATAGGCCCGACGCAAATCTGCCGCATCGGTTATTGCCTTCAATATCGTGTCAGCCACTGAACCCGCGACAGCCGCCATACGCGTAAGGTAACCGTAATCTGCAAACGTGATCGCTGCTGCGTGCATCCGCTGGGCAACCGCGCCTTTGGGGCATGGAATGGTCGGCGCCATTGGCTGTTTCAGCACCTCAAGCTCACGCACAAGTTCTGTCAGGATTGTTTGAAAACGCGCCCGCGCCGCTTCGAAAGCGCGGTCTCGTTGACCATCTGCACTGATGATCAAATCAATCGGGCCGTGCTGTAGGTGTAGCCTTGTCCCGCAAGGCAAGATCGCGGCAACAGGGTCCATCAGCCGTTTCCATCCTTAGCCCAGCGATAGTTGGCACGCGCCATTGGATCATGCGCGTGACGATCATGATTGACAGCCCGTAGATCACCAGTGGTTACTTCATCAACCGGTTTGATATGTTCCATATGGCCCCCTAACGTCCGGTAATCGCTAACGCGCAATGTAAATTCAATCGGCGCGACCAACGCAGGTGTTGGCACGTAACCAAAGGACTGCGTTGGCATATCCAAGATATCGACCATCACTGTAATCCCGCCGCCCGGCCAGACATAGGCCTCGGCACCGCCGCAAGACACATGCGTCAGCGACTCTTTCACTGACCGCGTTAGGCGCACTGGGTTCTCGGTCACACCAGCCCGAAGACTGCCGCCTGCCCCGCCCATAAACAAGACAGAGCAAACCGACGGCTCGCAGTTTTCGGCGATCAGATCCGCGGAAGCCTTTAGGATCGTAGGGATTGCTTTGGGTTGAGGGATAAGATCTGCATCCAGCTCATAATACGCGAATTGCTGGCCTGTCGTCGAGACCATCAAAAGGCGCAAACCTTCCCAGGCAACCTTTGGGTTGAAGGGCTTGAGGATTGTTAACGGATCTTCGATATCCGTGCCGCCCCAGCCAATCCCCGGTTCCGCTACTTGGAAGTAACGCCCCGGCGTCGATCTGCGACCGTTTATTTTGATGCCGGTTGCTGGCACATCTAGCTGTTTACCAGCTTCATGTTCGGACAGAATTCCGGTGATATGGTCATCCACGACAACGACTTCGTCCACATGTCCAAGCCATTGCATCGCAAACATACCAATGGTCGCCGACCCGCACCCAACGCGCATTAGTTTTTCTTCAACACCGTTGACGATAGGCGCTTTGCCCGCCTCGACAATCAACTCAATCTTGTGGACGGCTTCGCCAATGCTCATCGTTACAGCTTCGCGGTTGCACAGGCGCAGTAACGCGTCACAGGTCACGCGCCCCTCTTTTTTGGAGCCGCCCGTCAAGTGTTCGACACCACCCAAGGACAGCATCTTTGAGCCGTATTCCGACGTCATCACGTGACCAATAGGTTCGCCATCCGCGTAAACAACATCGCGCTCATGGCCAAGATGGCGATCCGTGTCGATCTTCACCTTCACACCACAGTAACTGAAAATACCCTCGGTAACGACGGTCACCATATCCACGCCGTTGTTGTTCTGGCTGACTATGAATGGGGCTGGTTTGTAATCGGGATAGGTCGTGCCCGCGCCAACAGCCGTCACAAAGGGACGTTCGCCTTTGATGATATCGCCGTCCCAGATGTCCGCGTCTCCACCCTTCATAAAGGGAACAAGTTTTTGATCTGTCCTTTGAATAATCGTCAGTGGATCAAGCCGAATTAACTCACCATCATGGTTTGCATAGCGATCACAAGCACCTGATTTCCCCTCAGAGATCAAGCACATCACGGGGCAAGCATCACAGCGGATTTTCTCTGGTTTTACGTCAGGTGTCATGCTGTATTCCCAATAATCAATGACCGCATACGCGACGGCGTTGCTGGAACCTGCCGCACACGAACCCCCGTTGCATTTGTGATCGCATTCAGAATGGCCGGAGCGGTTGGGATCAGCACATGTTCCCCCAAGCCCTTGGCCCCGTAAGGTCCATGGCCATCTGGTTCTTCAATAATGATGGTCTCAATCGGTGGAATATCCCCGATTGTCGGAATCAGGTAGTCGTGCAGGTTTTCTGTGCGTCCCGGAATGTATTCTTCCATCAACGCCATACCCAAACCTTGGGCAATGCCGCCCTGAACCTGCCCCTCAACCAGTAGCGGATTGATGGCCTGACCAACATCATGCGCGGCAACAAAGTTAAGCGGTTTCACTGTTCCAAGGGCGGTATCCACCTCAACCACCACCAGATGCGCGGCGTAGCCAAATTGGGCGTAAGGTTCGCCTTGGCCATTCGCGTCAAGCGGTTTGGTTGGGGGGTCATAAGATTCCTCTGCCCGCAGCACATAACCTTCCGCGTCGGCCGGAAGTGTTGCAAGCGACAAGGTGTGTTTGCCAGACGTGTCCGTTGCATGAATGACGCCTGCATCAATCGCAAGAGCCGCATCCTGTTCCACATACAGGTTGTCCAAAATACGGGCACGCAGGGCCTCACCCGATAAACGCGCGGCATTTCCAGACACATATGTTTGGCGCGAGGCCGAGGTTTTACCAGCATCTGGTGTCACATCAGTGTCGGCACCAATCAATTCAATCTTATCAATCGACACGCCCAAAGCGGTCGCAAATATCTGGGCAATGACCGTGTTGGCGCCTTGCCCGATGTCCATCGCGCCCTGATGCAAAACAACCGTTCCATCTGCACGTATGCCGGACTTGATTGTCGATGGGTTTGGCAGCGAAGTATTGCCACATCCATACCAACCGCCAGCCAGTCCAACACCTCGTTTCAAAACCGTGTGCGTCGCATTGAAAGCTGCGCAATTTTCATTCTCTTGCAACCATGCTGGACGAAGCGCAGTCAAACATTGCGTGATGCCAACGCCTTGTGAAAACACTTGCCCACAGACCGTTGGGACATTGTTTTTCAAGGCGTTGATGATGCGGAACTCAAGCGGGTCGATATCTAACTTTTGGGCAAGTTCATCGAATAAACATTCTTGGGCGATTGCCGACTGAGGCACGCCAAACCCACGGAACGCCCCGGCAGGCGGGTTATTCGTGTGAATGCCCTTAGATTCGGCGCGGTAATCAGGGATTTCATACGGGCCAGAGGCATGGACTGGCACGCGGTTTGCAACCGTTGGTCCCCAGCTTGCGTAGGCACCGGTGTCAAACTCACCGTAGAAGTTGAAGCCCGTTATTTTACCTGCCGCCGTCGCACCAATCTTAAGTCTAATGTCCGAAGGATGCCGTTTGGTTGAACTTTGCATCGACTCTGTTCGCGAATAACAAATACGCACAGGCTTGCCGGTTTTCATTGCACCAAGCGCAAGAAACGGCTGCACCGAAATATCCAGCTTTGATCCAAAACCACCGCCCACAGCCGTGGGAACGATCCGGATCATAGAGCGGTCAATGCCCAATATGATCTCAAGACTATCAAGGTCCATAACCGGTGCCTGAGTACAGGCATGTACTTCAACGCGACCATTCACCATTTGCGCAAAACCGGCCTCCGGTTCAATATATGCGTGTTCCACAAAGCCGCTTCTATAGTGGCCTTCGACGGTGACATCCGCGCGCTCAAGTGCGGCATTTGCATCTCCAGAGCTAACAAAACCACCGCACATTACGTTCAAATCACGTCCTTCGTGCAATTGTGCCGCCTCAGGACCTTGTGCAGATACAATGTCATTAACTGATGGCAGTTCATTCCAAGTCACAGGGAATGAATCGGGATCAAATTTGGCGATTGTCTCAGGTGTTCCGATCACAGCGGCGACAGCTTCGCCGCGAAAACGGGTTTCAGTCTCAGCAAAGACAGGTTGGTCCATGAATTGGGGGATGACGCCAAATACATTACGCCCCTTCACATCTTCAGCCGTTAGGATCCCTTCAATCCCGTCAGCATTCGACAAGAACCCGTTCATATCGCCAAACGAAAACGCAGCACGGTGAGACGGTGAACGGATCACAAATATCTCCAGCGTTCCCGCTGGGGCAACATCATCACCAAAGGCTTCGCGCCCTGCAACTTTATCCTCACCATCAAGTTTGCGGATTGTATCGCCCACTTGACCGTCGGATTTTTTAATATTGGCGGGTACCCCAATAACGGCGTCGATAATCTTGCGATAGCCCGTGCAACGACACAACACGCCGCCTAGCGCATCTTGCACCTCTTCGACATTTGGCTCAGCGTTTTCACGCAACAATGCCACGGCGGATACCATCATGCCCGGTGTGCAAATACCGCACTGTGCAGCGCCATGATCCTGAAACCGTTCTGCCAAATCCTTGGCATGGGTATCCGTTTTATAAAGACCGCTTAACGTCTCAACGGATCGCCCTTCTGCCTGATGGGCAGGCATCAAACAGGCGCAAATCGGATCGCCGTCAACTAGGACTGTGCAGGCCCCGCAGTCACCTGCGTTACAGCCAATTTTAACATCACGTGCGCCAAATTCTTCGCGCAGCATACCAGAAAGCCGCGCGCCGGTTTCTGGATATGACGTGACCGTCTCCCCATTCAATTGGAAAGAAGTTGCGGTTTTACCTACGAGATCATCCATTTACGGCGGCCTTTTGTACGGCCCTACGGCACTGTTCTTGAACGATATCCAAACGGTAGCCGCCGGATCCCCTGACGTCATCAATGGGGGATAACTGCGAAAGATGGCTGGGCAATATTTCGACCTCAGACGGTTTTGCTCCGATCAGGTCGGCTTCCAATTGCGTCAGCCGCAGCGCCACCGGCGAACATGCCCCGACAGCCACGCGGGCTTCTGAAATCAATCCATGCGCGTCACATTTGATTAGGGCTGCTGTCATCGTAATCGAAATAACCAAATACTTGCGGCTTCCTAGCTTTTCAAATGCGGAGCCTGCACCATCGGGTGGGGTTGGGATATGAATTGCCGTCACAATTTCATCTAAGGCAAGGGCCGTGTTTCGAACCCCAAGGATGAAGTCCTGTAATGGAAGTATCCGCGCCCCTCTCGCCGCGCTTGCCAGCTCAACCTGCGCATCCAACGTCAATAGTGGCGGTACCCCGTCAGCGGCGGGCGAGGCATTGCAAAGGTTTCCAGCAATGGTTCCCGCGTTTTGGATTTGAAGGCTTCCGACCTCTTTGGCAGCCTGTTTCAAACTATCAAAAGCAGCAGGTAACTTCGCTTTAACAATTTCGGTCCAAGTCACTGCCGCGCCAATGCGAATACCTGTTGGCGTGACTGTTATGTTCATAAGCTCTTTGATGCGCGTCACATCCAAAAGACTTTTCGGCGTGTGCCCTTGTTTCATAGCTGGATAGACGTCGGTACCACCCGCAACAATTTTATCTTGTTGTCGGCCAAGCGATATAAGTGCTGCCTCCAACTTTGTTGGGATAAGATACGTCAACGGGGTCAACTCCTTAGCTTGTTAGTATACAAATGATATTAACAACATTGGAACTGTGTCAACCGAATTTATTGGCGTGTACTTGGGAATGTTCAACTAACATAAACGCCAATACTCAAGACTGAATTGCGTCAATCAGCAAAAGCCTATGTCTCAGCCTTGTGAAAATACGATATAACCAACCACTGCTGCATGAGACAAAAATATTCGCCATGATGTTTTCACTAAATAGGACGCGCAAGCCTGCGCTTTCTTTCATCAAGAGCGTTCACAGGTGCAGGTATAACTGGGTTTGATTTTATCGAATTTCCCACAAAACGGCAAATTTGTATCGTTTGCCTACAAATGACTTTTTCATTTGACAACTAACGAATTTTTAGCCTCAAATGAGACGGCGGGATTCACCGGAGGAATGTATGACATGCTTTGTCAAAAATAGTTGGTACGTTGCAGGATGGTCGCGAGACTTTGGTGACAAACTAAGTGCCCGTGAAATATTGGGCCAACACCTTGTGATTTTTCGCACCTCAACCGGTGCTGTCAAAGCGCTTGAGGATCGGTGCCCACATCGGCTGTTGCCTCTATCAAAGGGCAAGCGCATCGGGGATACGATTCAGTGTGGCTACCACGGCATGACCTTTAGCGCCGAAGGGCAATGCGTTCGGGTACCCGGCCAGACGAACACCCCCAAAAGCGCCTATGTTGAAACCTTTCCAATCGAAGAACGCCACGGCATTGTTTGGATCTGGATGGGCGATCCCGAATTGGCTGATGTCGATACAATTTTCGATATGCCTGAATTTACTGCGGAGGGCTGGCATGCCCACCACGGGGATGGGCTGCACATCAAAGCAAACTACCTTAATGTAGCGGAGAACCTTGTGGACCCGGCGCATGTCAGCTTTGTCCACCCAACCACATTGGGCAGTGCCGCCAGCGAAGATGTGCCCGTGCATGTCTCAACCGGAAATGACGTTATTTCGGCTTGGCGTTGGATTAAGGATTCCGCCCCAGTTGGGTTCTTCCAACAATTTGGCGGCTTCACTGGAAACGTCGATCGTTGGCATTACTATGACCTTCACCTGCCATCGACAGCGGTGATCGACTTTGGAAGCATTGATATAAAATTCAACTGTGCCGAAGAAGACCGGGATCAAGGTGTGCGCATCTTTGCACTTCATTTTGTGACGCCTGTGAACGAAAACTATACAATTGACCACTGGATGCACCTGCGAAATACATCCCTTGGTGACGAAGAGGCGTCTGCGCAAATGGATGCGATGTTCAAGATCGCATTTGCAGAGGATCAGGCAATTTTGGAGGCGGTTCACGAATCCGAACAGCAACCACAGCGTCGCAAACCTATTCGTATTGCGATCGATAAAGCCCCAAGTGTTTATCGTAAACGCATTCGCGACCTCATTGCTGAGGAAGCAACACAAGACTTGGCCAATCCGGAGCTATCAAGCTTCATAAATCACGACTGAAAACAGTCGGATCAAATTCAACAAGGAGAAACAGATATGAAGAGAAGTACGTTCTTAAAAGGTCTAGCAGCTGCCGCTGCTTTGGCCGTGACGCCGCTGGCAGCTGTTGCCCAAGATGGTCCGATTATCGTTGGTGAAATCAACCACTACAAACGCATGGCCGCCTTCGCGGGACCCTACAAGCAAGGAATTGAACTTGCGATCGAGCAAATTAATGCGGGTGGCGGTGTTCTTGGCCGTCCATTGGAATTCATTTTCCGTGATGACCAAGGTGAGCCAGGCGAAGCTATCAAAATTGCTGAAGAACTGATGACACGCGAAGGTGCCGTGATGTTGACCGGCTCAATCCTGTCAAACGTTGGCTTGGCCATCTCATCGTTCGCGGGTGAAAAAGGTTACGTTTATCTGGCTTCCGAACCGCTTGCCGATAGTTTGGTTTGGTCTGCGGGTAACCCTTATACCTTCCGTTTGCGTTCTTCCACACACATGCAAGCCGGCATGCTTGCTGAAGCCGCCGCCGCAAGTGGTGCCAAAACGTTTGCAACAATCGCGCCAAACTATTCTTACGGCCAAGATGCGGTTGCCGCGTTTAAAACTGCCCTTTTGGCTTTGGTTCCAGACGCTGAATTCGTAGCCGAGCAGTGGCCCGGTGTTTTCAAAATTGACGCTGGTGCAGAAGTTCAAGCGCTGGAACGTTCCAAACCAGACGCTATCTACAACGTCACATTTGGCACTGACTTGGCCAAGTTTGTACGCGAAGGCGGCGACCGTGGTTTGTTTGATGGTCGCAAAGTCTTTAGCCTATTGTCCGGCGAGCCAGAATATCTGGAACCACTTGGTGAAGAAGCGCCTGAGGGTTGGACCGTAACAGGTTATCCTTGGTACGATCTGAACGACGGCCCAGCCGGTGCGTTTGTAACAGATTACCAAGCACGCTACGGTACTACCCCGCGTCTAGGATCGATGGTTGGCTACATGACAGTGCAGTCCATCGCAGCTGCGATTGGCCGTGCAGGATCAACAGAAACCGAAGCGATCCGTATGGCTTTTGAGGGCCTTCCCGTCGCGACACCGGTTGGTGATATTGTGTTCCGTGCAGCCGACAACCAATCCACAATGGGTGCCTACGTTGGTACAACTGCCTTGCGTGACGGCGGTGGCGTTATGGTTGACTGGGAATACAAAGAAGGCGCTGACTATTTGCCTTCTGCGGAAGAAGTTAAAGCGCTTCGTCCAGCTGAATGAAACGATAATTATGGCCTCCGGTAACATACTGGGGGCCATATTTTAGCT
>Ga0307994_1001784_pt1 | contig 12563 bp, 8 predicted proteins | sample EllFjometagen261_FD_203171 | JGI IMG/M metagenome (GOLD analysis project Ga0307994, IMG submission 203171) | Marine microbial communities from Ellis Fjord, Antarctic Ocean - #261 | ecosystem: Environmental > Aquatic > Marine > Unclassified | place: Southern Ocean | collected 2014-11-02 | reverse complement strand
TAAAGTACCGTTATTCATTGCTGATCTAAATCCTTTAGATGAAAAATCGTCATTAGCTAATACCCCCTCTATATAAGTGAAAGTATCATAATAAGCTATGTGTGATGAAGATATAGAATAGAAATCAATTCCACCAAGAGCAGATGCTGTTGTTCCAGCAGAATCTGTGTAAGGAGTTCCAGCAGGAACATAATTAACACCATTTACTGAAAAATCCCAAGTTGCTAATGAAATACCAGCATTAATATCCCAGTTCATTACAACTTCAAACCACTCACCATGAGGAAATTGAAATTCTACTGCACCATTTGCAGTATTGTCAATAACTCCCATACCAGGAGTTCCTAGAGCTTGATTAAAAAAGACATTACCTACAGTCCATTCACCAGAACCAATTGGTACCGCTCCTTGTAAGTTCCAATAAGCTTCTTGGTTTTCAGGTACAAACATCCAGAATGATAATCCCCATTCACTAAATATTTGGTTGCCTAAATCTAATACAGCATCAGTAGTACCATCATCTGGAACAAGCCCAGATTGTGATCCACCTTGAGCTTCAGCAGCAGATGACATTATTGCACATCCTGGTCCACCACCACAACCCCAATCAGTCCAGTGTCCTTCAAATATTGGCTCACCTACTGTGTAAGATTCCATGTCGTCATCGAACTGAGCGTTCATTGTTACCGTAACAAATAATGATAAGATTGCTACTAAAAAATAATTTTTTTGCATGATATTTTTGTTTTAAAAGTTAATGAATAGCAAATATATAAAATTATTGTAAGTAAACAATAATTATTTGTATAAATAATTATTGTTTACTTACAATAATCGTGGTAAGATTATCGTCTTAGTAGTTATTAATAATAATAAAAAAGCTAAGTTTCTATTAAGAAACTTAGCTTTTTTATTATTATTAATAACTACCTTAAATATTTTAATTATTTATATAGATAGTTTTCCAAGAAAATGGTGAATCAAAATAAGGACCACTTAAAGTAGCGCCAGCATTACTCACATTCCAAACAATATTATTACCATCTTCATCTAATTCATTCATTTCTAATTCAAAATTAGTTACAATAAATGATGCACCACTTGGAATTTCTATTCCTGGGAAAGCTGCAATCATATCTTCTATTGTTATTTCAATAGAATATGATGGTAACTGATTAACTTCACTCAGTACATCAAATGATGCGCTAGGTATAGTTTGGTATAAAATATTAGGTGTAATAGAATCATCTGGTCCAGCGTCTTGGTTATCAAAAAGCTCAATTTTTACACGCACTTCTTTAAAGTCTGGAGTGAAGCTTCCATCACCTTGTTGTACTTCTACAAGAAAACACAAACAAGAGTTTTCTCCACCATTATTATTTAAAAGATCAAGTGGTTTATCTAATACTCTTAATACTGATCCAGTTGTATTAACTTCCTCATATAAAGTATCTATTGCTAAGTCGCTATCAGAACAAGAAGAAAATCCTCCTATTATAACGATTGTAACTAATATTGATTTAAATATATTTTTCATAATTATTTGTTTTATTATTAATTAGCAATTGGGAAACCAGTACTTCCAGGACCTGCTGCACTTGATGCAGGATTGTTATCCCAAAATACTTGCACACCAACATCAGGTTTTTGTGGAATATTTGGATTGGTATTTGCTTCATCAGCAGGGTAAAAGAATGATCTTATAAATCCTCCAGGAGCAGGTTCAACAGTCCATTGAAGTGTATGTGGATATCCTGTTCTTCTATAGAAGTTATACGAATTAGATCCGTTACCATAATGTGCAATTAAATGTTGTTCACCAAGTATGTTCATTTTATCCTCATTATTACCTAAAAAGAATTGCTCTATTTTTAAATTAATATATTGATCAACAGTTTCATCTGTAGGCACATACCCTCCGTCGTCTGTTGTTGATAAATCAGCATCTCCATCCTTAGATCCAAAGCTCATTACTTTTGCTATAGATATTCCCATAGCATTTCTTAAATGACTAGCAGCATCACCACTACCTGCTAATGCCATTTCAGCAAGCATTAAGTGAGACCAAGAAGCCAAATATATTGGAGCAATACCAGCTCCGCCACCACCTTGTCCTATACCAACGCTAGAAAAACGATTATCATCAAAATTACCAGCTATTGGGTAAACACCACCACCAGTTCTTTTAAATGTGTCAGGTGGAATACCACCGCCAAAACCATGATCTCTTCCCCAATACCCATTATCTACACTACAAAACACCATTACAGATGCTCCAGGATAATTAGCAGGTCTTGGTTGAGTTGAACAAAATAATCTTTCAGGATCAACAGCACATTGGTTAAGGGTACCATCTTCAAATACATGATCAGCGGGTAGAGTAAAGTCTTTTAAAGCTCCAGGTGTACAATCGTTTTGTCTAAAGAAATAATACCTTCTTCTTGGATCATTATCTTTCAGCATTCTATCCATTAACCAGTCTGATCTATATCTGGTAACACCACCAGCTGTATAATCACTTTGATATCCAGGAGCTCTAGCATCGATTTCATCATTAATTACTACATCATATTGCCATACAAAATCATCTGCTGTATCAGAAATGTAGTTACCACCATTTGCAAGAGTATTAAATGCAGATACATTATTAGTGTTAACATAAGCTTGCATTTTTAATGTATTTGCAAGTTTAACCCACTGATCAAAATTATTGTTATAATAAAAATCATTTCCAAGGTCAAGATTTCCAAGAAGTCCTAATCTAGAAATAGAATCATCTAACAATGCTATAGCTGCAACATATACTGAGCTTCCAGAATCAACAGAAGGTTGTGGGAAGTCTGCTAAATTATTTGCTTCAGTTAATGGTATATCACCAAAATAATCAACTAATGTTATAAGTACATATGCTTTTAAAATATTCATTACAGCAATATGATTTCCTCTTTCCCCTTTTTCTTCAGCTAAAACAATAGCATTCTGCATATCAGAAAACATATTAACATATGCTAAGCCCCATTCGTAATTTGTAAAAACTGGTTCAAAAGCATTAACATAATTTGTTGCTCCCATTTGTTCAATTCTTACTAGTCTAGCCCCATTATTACCCATTGTATTTGCGAAACGTGCAAAATCTACTTGGATAGAAACCATATATCTTTCTAAATCACCATTTTCAACAGTAATTTGATTTGGATCGTTTATTAAATCTAAATCAGTTGTTTCACAAGAAGTGAAGGTCAACCCAAGAAGTAGAATTAATAATACTGATATTTTATTTAAATTTTTCATTTTTATTCTTGATTTATATTATTAGAATGATAAGTTTACACTTATACCGTATCTTTTACTACTAGGTCCTGTTAAATAATCAAACCCTTGTCCATTTCCAGCTCCTAAAGCAGTTGTGTTAGGATCAAAGTTGATACCATCTGGAGCGTTATAAGCATCGTACCACATATTATATGCACTCGCTTTAAAAACAATCTTCCCAAATGGAGTTTTGTCTAACATTTTAGAGGGTAAAGAATAACCAAAACTAACTTCTCTTAATCTTATTACAGAAGCATCATATATCATTAATTCACTAGCAGGACTAGCAAATCCATTATCAAAATAGAAGTTTGAGTTATTAATTTGAACATCATTTGGTAATCCAGTTGATTGACTAACACCAGGTAAAATATACGTAGATAATCTATCTTCTGTATCAGTAGTTAAACCTCTACCCATTAGCGTTCCAATAGTTGTAGAATAAATATCTCCACCTGATGTATGGTTAACGGCAACTGTTAATGACCATCCCTTGTATTCAAAACTATTGGTATAGTTCATTGAAAAGTCAGGATTTGGATTTCCAATAAAAGGTAATATACCTTCTTCATCCGTTTCTTCTGAAACATAGTTTCCTACTCCATCAACTAATAGATCTCCATTTGCATTTCTAGCAATACGAGAACCAAATATTGAACCTAAAGGATAACCAACTCTAGCACCATTACCTAAATTAGTAAAGCCTGCATAGATAATAAGATCATTATCTCCTATATCGGTTACGTTACTTTCATTTTGAGTAAAATTAACACCAATATTCCAATTAAATCCATCAGATTTTTTTAACACATCGATATCGAAAATAGCTTCAATACCCCAAGATTGAATTTCACCAATATTTGTACCTGTATATGCAGCACCTGTACTTAATGGAATCGGAGCTGATTGGATAATTAAATCCTTAGTCACTCTCGTATAATATGTAAAATCAAGGTTTATTCTGCTAAATAACTTAGCCTCTAAACCATATTCTAACTCTGTAAATAATTCAGGTTTAATATTTGGATTACCCACAAAAGAATTTGTTGTGTTACCTGTTGTATCAATCCATCCTTGAGTATTTAGACTTAAACCAGTTACCGTTGGGTATCCAGTTGCAAAGTTTGCGGATGTACCATAACCACCTCTTAGTTTTAAATAATTTAAACCATTATCTGTTCTAATACTTGGAAAAGCAGAAGTTGGAATAAATGATACACTAGTAGAAGGGTAAAACAGTGTATTGTTTTTTGCTGTATTAGACACCCAATCTTTTCTTCCTGAAAAGTTTAAGAAAAGAAAGTTATTAAAATCAAATCCTATTTGACCATATAAACCAATAATGTTTCTTTCATCGTGATATTCTATATAACCGTGATTTACATATCCTTCATGAGCGAAAAAATCAAAAACTTGTTGATCTGAACTGTTAACACCAATTCTGTCATATTTTGTGCCTCTTGAAGTTGCACCAGCCATAAAGTTAAAGCCTAAGTGATCATTGAAGAATGAATAATTGTTACCACTTAAAACCAGGTTGTGGTCAGATATCAAATTAGTATTATTCCAAGTTTCATAGATTCCTGAATCTGTAATAATACTTCCAGTTGTTCCACCTCGGTTTTGTAAGTTAACATTGTTCTCAGAATAGGTGTCAATACTCCCTTGATATCTAAGATTAATATTATCGTTAAAATTATAGTCTACAGAAGCAAACCCGTTTACACGATTTACTTTTTGTGAGAATTTAGCATTTTTTACTGTCCATAGTGGATGTTGTATAGCATTGTCATCTCTATAGTAAATACTACCTCCATCAGGTAATTCATATGGTAATTCGTAAAAATCAATACTTCTAGGAGTATAAAATAAATCTCCAAAAATAGAAGAACCGCTACCACCAGCGCTACTACCGTAACTAGCTGCTACTGGAGGAGTTTTAAAATCTGTTTTCGTATATGTCATAGAACCTCTAACGTTTAATTTGTTGGTAAGCTTAGCTCCACCAGAAACAGTTAAGTTGGTTCTTGTAATTTGGTTACCAGGTGTAAAACCTTCATCATTGACATGACCGAAAGACATACCGTAGTTATATTTACTATCTTCACTTCTACCTCTTAAGTTAGCAGAAATAGCAGCTACGCCACCTGTTCTGAAAAATTGTTCAACACTATGTCTAGGTTTCCATTCATAACGGTAGTTGTCTCCATTTTCATCAAAAAATGTATCTTGATAAGCAGGATAGTTAGATGCTAAAAAAGCTGATGTAGAATAAGGGTGAGCTACAGATCCAGATGTAGCTCCAGGTACATTATTTTCACCATTTATTGCTGTATCACTTCCATACCCGCCAAGGCCATCTTCATAAAATCCAGGTCCCCAGTTACTGTAGAACCATCCAAAAGCTTGATCAAATCCACCACCGTATTTATCTTGGTAGTCAGGAAGAGAAGCTACTTCGTTAAAGAAATATGATGATGAAATTTCAACTTCTTGCTTAGCCTTCATGTTTGAAGTGCTTCCACTTTTAGTTGTAATTAATATTACACCATTTCGACCATCAGTACCATATAATGTTGTTGCGGCTAAACCTTTTAGTATATCAATGTTTTCGATATTATTAGGATCAATATCAAATGATCTACTTGATCCAGAGTTACCATCAATGAAATTACCTGCTTCATTTGTGTCACTACTATAAGGAACACCGTCAATAACATAAAGTGCATTGTTGTTTCCAGAGAATGAATTCATACCTCTAATAATAACTTTGTTGGCAGATCCAGATAAACCGTTTACAGTTGTTATCTCAATACCAGCAGTTTTTCCTTGAAGAACACGTGTTAAATCTGTTTCAGGACTGTCTTTAATAGCTTCTTCTTTAATGGAAGATACGGCATATCCTAATGCTTTCTTTTCCTTTTTAATACCTAAAGCTGTTACAACCACTTCTTCTAATACAGCTGCATCTTCAGACATCTGAAGGTTTATGTTACTAGTTGCGGCAGTTACAGCTCTTTCAGCTGTATAAAAGCCAACATAGCTAAACACAATGGTCTGTCCCACATTCGCATTAACAGTAAAATTACCGTCAAAATCGGATTGTGTTCCATTGCTTGTGCCTTTTACAATAATGTTTACTCCTGGTAAGGGCAATCCGCTATTATCGGATACTGTACCGGAGATTGTTTTTTCTTGTGCGAACGTAAGTTGCACTACAAACGCTAATAATAACGTCAAAATTCCACTAAACTTTGTTCTCATTTTTTATGATTTATTTGTATTAACCAATCGCAAAAATCATAATAAAAAGTTAAATACGCAACTATTTAAACTTAAATTTTGGTTTTTTTTAACTCTAATACTTCATTTTTCTTGAATATTTGTTAAAATTTAGATAAAATACTAATGTGAATTTTTGTGTTAGAAAAATTAAAATCCTGATTTTCAGTATTTCCATTAGCAATACTAAATTTTATAATACCAGCTGTAGTTTGTAGACCAATGCCGATACCAAAGCTATATAATTTTTGTTTTAATGCTATTATTTCATTTTCAAAATATGCAAAATCAACAATACTATGGACGTATATATCTTGATTAATTTGATAACGGTATTCCGAATTTAGAGCTGAATAAAATGATGCGTCAATACTATTTTCGTTAAATCCTCTTATGCTATTAATGCCCCCAAACCTAAATAGTTCATTTGTAAAATAACTTTCACTGTTTAGTAATTTGGTGTTATTTTTTAAATATATAGAGTTTTTGTAATTTAAATTAAAAATAGTATGCAACAATAAGCTTGCTCTTATTTGAGATTCGTTAGTGTTATCATTTTCTCTTGAGCCAATTTCGGTATCTAGATGAAATATAGATTTTATCGGAAAAAGGATATTGTTCTGAGCTTTTGTATAAGATAAGCCAACTAGTATAAATTTTGATGTATAATCCTCAACATCAATATTAGTAGAATTGTCTTTCCGTAAATTACTGGACTCGTAACCTTTGAAGCCTAAATATGATTTTGAGGTGGTATTAATTTGATACCTTACTTTTATTAGTTGATCTGAAGTGGAAAATGTACTGTCGCGTTTAAATATTTTTAGTTCCGTTATAAGGCCAAAAGGAGTTTTAAATAGATAAGGTACAGTTAATTTTGCTTTAAAATTTTGCTGATCATTGCCATCTGCTTTATAATTTAATAAAAATTCCTCACCAAAATTTAGGTTGTTATTAAGTTCTAGGTTTAAATAGCCGTTAAATATTAACTTTTGAGAATCTTCGTCAGTAGCGAATCCTAAGATTCCATCAAAGAGATTGTTTTTTTCTTTTTTTAAATATAAATATACTATTGTTGAGTCCTTTTTAAAAAGTATTTCTGGAGGTTTTGTGACAGATACAAATCCTAAAGAATTTAAAATGTTGCTTTTTTCGATTAATTTAGATTTATTAAATTTATTTTCTTTTTTTATTCCAGCATAGTACTTAATGTGTGATTTTGAAAATTTTTCATAACCCTTTACTTTAATACTGTCAATTGTTCTAGAAACTCCCTTTAGCAGAATAATATTCGCAGATAAAGATCTGTTTTTCTTTTTTGTTATATTTTCTAATTTTATTCTTGCAAAAGCATTACCGCTTTCAGTTTTTAAAGAATTTAATTTTGTGATGGAAGATGCTATGGTGTTAAATGGAAGTACAAAATAAGATTCAGTAACTTTTTTTGACACTTGTAATAGTTCCTTTTTGCTGAAATCTTTTTCTGAATAAAATAGTTGAATCGATTTGTATTTGGGACCTAGGTGATAAAGTGCAATATAAGTACTGTCGTTCTTTTTTTGAAGTGAACGTATTTCGTTTTCAATAAAACCATTTGTTTCTAAAGTATTGTGTAAAGCGTCTACTTCTTTTTTTAAGTTTAAATAATTAATAAAAGTAGCGTTTAAATCTAAAGAATCTAAAGTTGATTGTGAAATTGAGTCTTGAGCTTTAAATTTAAGGTTCAAATTTTGAGCATTTATATTAAAAAAAAATGCAGTATATATATTAAGGTATATTAAAATGTAAAATAATGGCTTCAAAAACAAACAAAATTAGACTTGTAAAGCTAACGTACCTTTACGTTAATTCATATATATTCTTCATTAATTTTTTAATTGCAGTTTAATAGTTGGTTTGTAGAAATATTCTAAGTTCTACTTAGTTATTTAAATTCAAGGCATTTTCTTATTTTCAACTCGTTTTTAAATACTTAAAAAAATTAATTTATTAGGGTTGTTTTTACATAAAATTATTTCTACATTTGCAAACCCTTAAAAAAGGGTATTTTATTATATAAAAAGTTTATATGCCAACAATTTCACAATTAGTACGAAAAGGAAGAGCCAAAATAACCAAGAAGAGTAAATCGGCTGCTTTGGATTCGTGTCCTCAAAGAAGAGGGGTGTGTACACGTGTGTATACTACTACGCCAAAAAAACCAAACTCTGCAATGCGTAAAGTTGCAAGGGTAAGGTTGACAAACGGTAAGGAAGTAAATGCGTACATCCCAGGTGAGGGTCACAATCTACAAGAGCACTCGATAGTATTGGTTAGAGGTGGAAGGGTAAAAGATTTGCCAGGAGTTAGATATCATATCGTTCGTGGAGCTTTAGACACCGCTGGTGTAGAAGGTAGAACACAACGTAGATCTAAATACGGTGCAAAACGCCCTAAAAAGTAAAATTTAAAAGTTTTAAAGAGAAGACATGAGAAAAAAAGCAGCCAAAAAAAGACCGCTTTTACCGGATCCAAAGTTTAACGACCAGTTAGTAACTCGTTTCGTTAATAATTTAATGTGGGACGGGAAAAAATCGGTGGCTTTCAAAGTATTTTATGATGCGATTGCAATTGTAGAAGAAAAGAACCAAGACGAAGAAAAAACTGCACTCGAGTTGTGGAAAGACGCTTTATCTAATGTAATGCCTCACGTAGAGGTGCGTAGTCGTAGAATTGGAGGAGCAACTTTCCAAATTCCGAGACAAATACGTCCAGACAGAAAAGTTTCAACAGCTATGAAATGGTTGATTCTATTTGCTAGAAAAAGAAACGAAAAGTCTATGGCGCAAAAATTAGCTGCAGAAGTCTTAGCTGCTGCTAAAGAAGAAGGTGCAGCTGTTAAAAAACGTGTTGATACGCACAAAATGGCAGACGCTAATAAAGCATTTTCACATTTCAGATTCTAGAAAATGGCACAAAGAGATTTAAAATACACAAGAAATATAGGGATTGCTGCGCATATTGATGCTGGTAAAACCACTACTACAGAACGTGTGTTGTATTACACGGGTGTAAGTCATAAAATTGGAGAAGTGCATGATGGTGCTGCTACAATGGACTGGATGGAGCAAGAACAGGAAAGAGGTATTACAATTACATCTGCTGCAACTACTTGTACTTGGCAATTTCCAATGGAAAATGCGGAAATTCTTCCAGATACTAAGGATTACCATTTTAATATTATAGATACTCCTGGGCACGTTGATTTTACGGTGGAAGTAAACCGTTCATTACGTGTGCTTGACGGGTTGGTGTTTTTGTTTAGTGCTGTTGATGGTGTAGAGCCTCAATCAGAAACAAACTGGAGACTTGCTGATAATTACAATGTACCAAGAATTGGTTTTGTTAATAAAATGGACCGTCAAGGATCTGATTTTATGATGGTTTGTAAGCAAGTAAAAGAAATGTTAGGTTCTAACGCAGTCCCAATTGTTTTAAACATTGGCGATGAAGAGGACTTTAAAGGTATTGTAGATCTTGTTAAGAATAGAGCTATTATATGGCATGATGAAGGAATGGGGGCGAAGTTTGACGTTGTTGAAATTCCTGAAGATTTGAAAGAAGAAGCAAAAATTCTCCGTGGTAAACTTATTGAAGAAGTTGCTGCTTATGATGAAGATTTGTTAGAGAAATATATGGAAGATGAAGACTCAATTACTGAAGATGAAGTGCATGCTGCGCTTCGTGCTGCAGTAATGGATATGTCTATTATTCCTATGATTTGTGGTTCAGCTTTTAAAAATAAAGGGGTTCAGTTTTTATTAGATGCAGTATGTCGATATTTGCCTTCACCGGTAGATAAAGAGGCAATTATAGGAAAAAATCCTGATACTGATGAAGAAGAATTAAGAAAACCAGACGTAAATGAACCATTTGCTGCTTTAGCGTTTAAAATTGCAACAGATCCTTTTGTAGGAAGACTTGCTTTTTTCCGTGCTTATTCTGGTAGATTAGATGCTGGATCTTATGTATTGAATAATCGTTCTGGTAAAAAAGAACGTATTTCACGTATTTATCAAATGCATGCTAATAAGCAAAATGCTATTGATTTTATTGAAGCAGGAGATATTGGTGCGGCAGTAGGATTTAAAAGTATTAAAACAGGAGATACCTTATCTGATGAAAAGCATCCAATTGTTTTAGAAAGTATGGATTTCCCAGACCCAGTAATTGGTATTGCTGTGGAGCCTAAAACTAAAGCGGATGTAGATAAATTAGGAATGGCTTTAGCAAAACTTGCTGAAGAAGATCCAACATTTACCGTTAGAACTGATGAAGCTTCAGGACAGACTATTATTTCTGGAATGGGTGAACTACACTTAGATATTATTGTAGATCGTTTAAGGCGTGAGTTTAAAGTAGAAGTTAATCAAGGGAAACCTCAGGTTGAATATAAAGAAACTATTACACGTGAAGCTAATCATAGAGAGACTTACAAGAAACAATCTGGTGGTCGTGGAAAGTTTGGTGATATTGTATTTACATTAGAACCTGCTGAAGAAGGAAAAACAGGATTAGAATTTGTAAATAAAATAAAAGGAGGTAACGTTCCTAAAGAATTTATACCTTCTGTAGAAAAAGGTTTCAAAATGGCTATGGTAAATGGTCCTTTGGCTGGTTTCGAGGTAGACAGTATGAAGGTAACTTTAACAGATGGGTCTTACCATGATGTGGATTCAGATCAATTATCGTTTGAGTTAGCTGCAAAACTTGGTTTTAAGGCAGCTGCTAAAAAAGCAGGAGCTGTAATTTTAGAACCAATAATGAAATTAGAGGTTCTTACTCCTGAAGAAAATATGGGAGATATCGTTGGAGATCTTAACCGTCGTCGTGGTCAATTAAGTGACATGGGTGATCGTTCAGGTTCTAAAGTAATTAAAGCTACAGTTCCATTATCTGAAATGTTTGGATATGTAACTACTTTAAGAACTTTATCATCTGGTAGAGCAACTTCAACTATGGAATTTTCACATTATGCAGAAACTCCTTCTAATATTTCAGAAGAAGTAATTGCAGCAGCAAGAGGAACAGTTAACGCTTAATATTAAGGCAATGAGTCAAAAAATTAGAATAAAGCTAAAATCTTACGATCACAACTTAGTGGACAAATCTGCTGAAAAAATCGTTAAGACTGTAAAAAGTACAGGAGCAGTTGTAACGGGGCCAATCCCATTACCAACTCATAAAAAAATATTTACTGTATTGCGTTCACCGCACGTAAATAAAAAGAGTAGAGAACAATTTCAATTAAGTTCTTATAAAAGACTTTTAGATATCTATAGTTCTTCATCAAAAACAATCGATGCTTTAATGAAGCTAGAATTGCCAAGTGGTGTAGAGGTAGAGATTAAAGTTTAAGTTTATCAAGTGAGTATCCATCAATATAAAATGAATCTCACAAAATAAACAATTGCTTAAAACATGTCTGGAGCTTGAATGCAAAGGAAAAACGGAAACAAAATAATATTCAGGATTGAATTTATTTTCATCCTGTTTTTTTTAACTAAGGTTTCAAAATAAAAGAGTAAATAATTAATAATTAATAAATAATAAATATGTCTGGGTTAATTGGAAGAAAGATAGGTATGACTAGCATCTTTGACGTAAACGGTAAGAATATGCCGTGTACCGTTATTGAAGCAGGTCCCTGTGTTGTCACCCAAGTCAGAACTAAAGAAGCTGACGGGTATGAAGCTCTTCAACTTGGTTTCGATGACAAAAAGACTGCTACAAAAGCTGCTCAAGGGCATGCAAAAAAAGCAGGAAGCGCTGTAAAGCGTAAAGTTGTTGAATTCCAAAGATTTGAAGAGGATTATAAATTAGGCGACACTATAACAGTGGAGCATTTTAAAGAAGGGGAGTTTGTGGATGTTTCAGGAACTTCAAAAGGAAAAGGATTTCAAGGTGTTGTAAAACGTCATGGTTTTGCC
>Ga0307994_1001782_pt1 | contig 12571 bp, 11 predicted proteins | sample EllFjometagen261_FD_203171 | JGI IMG/M metagenome (GOLD analysis project Ga0307994, IMG submission 203171) | Marine microbial communities from Ellis Fjord, Antarctic Ocean - #261 | ecosystem: Environmental > Aquatic > Marine > Unclassified | place: Southern Ocean | collected 2014-11-02 | reverse complement strand
GACAACCGCTCCAGCGCTTGTCTAAAGCGCCAAAAGGAGCTGTGATCTGGCACTGATTATGCAATATCTAGGGCAACAAACCGACGAAATAATAGGTCGTGGGCAAGTTGTTTTTCTAGCGCTGGGTCACTTAGTGTGTACCAGCTTTGTAACAGTAGCGACTTAAACATTAATAAAGGTGGCCATGCCTTTTCACCACGAGGGCTCGCATGAATACCTTGCAATATCCGCTCTAAACAGCTCCAGTCAATTAGCTCATTGACGCAGTCCAGCTCCTTTAGCGCATCATGATCAATCAGTATTGAGTCAGCTAAGCTACGTTGCTTAAGGTTTTTCCACGCCATGAATACCGTCCAACAGGTTGTTTTATCTCTTATAAGAGTAGTTCAAAAGAGCATTTTCGCATCAATAATTGTTGAGCTACAGCCGTAAACTTTATTTTAATTTGATGCCGTTAGAAGGGGGCTTTAATAATTTTTCTAAAAAAGCGTGCAGATACTTATTTTAGAGCTACTCTTGTTCTAGAGATTGGAAAAAGTATGAAACACTGGGTTTCGTACAAAGGTCTCAATGAATTACATGGCAAAATCCATCACTCTGCCTGAAATGCGCATCTACGATCAATAAGGCAAGCGACTTTATTTAAGCCGTGAAAAACAGGGTGCATTTAGAACGCTCAAAAAAACGTACTCCTCATATATGTTAAGTTTGGTGTTGCAGTGACCGTTGAATCCGTCTGGGTTATTAATGGGGGGATTACCTTTTATTAGCGCTTACTTTGGGGTGAACGACAAGCACGCTGGAACTAGGTGTCATCATAATGGAGTTCGTATTACTTCAACTGTTATTATAATAACCTTTCCGTCTGCCACGAATAGACTCTGGATAATACTTTGACCATTAAATCGCGCTATAAATTCATTATTCTAGTCACTGGGTTGCTGTTGGCTTTATCGTTGAGTATTTCTTTTTTGAATTATAATAAGTCCGTTGACGAAGCCTACAAGAATCTTAAACAAAGTTCGCTACCTCTATCAGTGGACAATATTTATTCAGAAATTCAAAAAACTATTGTTCAGCCTACACTTATTGCTTCAATGATGGCAAATGATACCTTTTTAAAAAATTGGATATTGAAGAAGCCCCACAAACCTGAACTCATTTCAAACTACCTAAATAATATCAAGAAAAAGTTTGGTGTTTTACACACATTTTTAGTGGTGGATGACGGCCTCAACTATTACACCGAATCTGGCCTTTTAGAGACGATTAGCAGCGAAAATGAGAAAGACCGATGGTATTTTGAATTTCGTAATAACCGCCGCATTAGTGAGATCAATCTGGATACCAACTTTCGATTGGATAATTCTATGATCCTGTTTATGAACTACAAGATATTCGATCAATCTCGCAGTTATATAGGTACTACAGGGGTGGCTCTGAAAACAGTTTCGATCAACATGCTGCTGAAATCTTTTGAGACGAAATATAAATTTAAGGTCTATTTTATTGATGAGAACGGGCAGTCAGTGCTTAAAGGAAAAGGTTCGTCTAAATTAATCGATAGCTTAGATGTACAACTGCGCCAATCATTTTTAAAAAATGAGTTGAAATTAGTAAACTATCAGAGAGACGGCACAAACTATGCTCTTAAAATTAAGTATATCCCTGAATTAAATTTATACTTGGTAGTGGAAGCTAATATTGATGATTTTACCGAAGGTGTTAACCGAGCTTTTTTTCTTAATTTATTAATATCATTAGGAATAACAGTGTTGGTGGTAGGTTTGATTGTCCATATTATATCCAAATATAATAAACGTTTAGAGTTTGATGTATACCACGACTCATTAACTAAACTTTTTAATCGTCGCCATTTTATTGACCACTACGAAACACAGCTTAATCACCTCTTCGATGAAAATGAAAGTCATGTGGTAATTTCAATCGATATTGATAATTTTAAGAGTATTAACGACCAATATGGACACCTTATAGGCGATAAAGTACTACAGGAAATCGCCAATATACTGGATGAAAATGTGCGTAAGTCCGACATTGCCGCCCGGTGGGGAGGGGAAGAATTTGCAGTAATGCTTTTTCACACAGATGCAAATTCCGCTCTTAAGGTAGCAGAAAAACTACGTCTACAGATTGAGACGAGCAGTAAGCTACACAGCTATGTGACTGAGGGAGTATGCGCTAGTTTAGGTGTTACCATTATTATTAACAGAGAGCCTTTGGATCAGGTGATGCATAGAGCAGATATGGCGTTATACCAGTCTAAAAACAAAGGTAAAAACCAAGTAGTTCTTATATAGCGTAAGCGCTCCTGCAACCCCACCTATTTTTTACAACAGCTTCTAGCCTAATAGTTCACGATAGTACCAAGGTGTATAGCTCCCAAAGGCTTTTGAGACAGCTGATTGAGATCACCCAAGGTAATGCATATGTGGTTATAACTCAACGGTGTGACGGTATTTTTGGTTTGATATTTTATTCGTCAGCAAAGTATAAGTAACCTTGGTTGTGCAGGATCAATAGCATCGCCATAGCCGAGTCATTAGCCACTAGAGGTGCTATTTCATCCACTTCTAGCAACCACTGGTTAGCAATAGCTTCAACAAAGGCAGTGGCATCTGGAGGGCAGGGTAATGCGGCACCTTGCACAAATAGGGTTAAACCACCGTCCCCTTGCCATGTATAAGCCAAACGTACACCTTCGGAAACCCTCAACACGCCATAAGCATCACTAATAATACTTTCTAGCTCTGTTTGATCCATGGCTTCTTCAGCCATATCTAAAGCAGGGTACTTAGCTTCTGTGCTGTGTTTACCGAACCACTGAGCCACATTTTCTGGGGTGATTTGGTCGTGCATTAATTGCATTAAGCTGTCTACATCAGCAGCGCTTATTTCGCCGCTGTTAGATGTAAATCCAAAGTCTTTTAGACGCAAGTCGGCACTAATTTCCAGACTACGTTCATCGGCAAAGGTGTTGAGTACGTCGCTATGGGAAGGCGAACGAAAACCTACGGAGTAAGTCACACACACATCGGAAACTGCCACTCCCTTATGGGCCACCAGCGGTGGGATGTAGAGGATATCACCTGGGTTAAGAATGAACTCTTCACTTAATTCAAAATCTTGTAACAAAGACAGTTGGTCGTGCACCATTAAGGCTGAATTTTCACTGCAGGTTTGGCCAATTTGCCATTGGCGCTGGCCTTCACCTTGAATCAAAAACACATCGTAACGGTCATAATGTGCGCCAACACCCGCACCTTTAGTAGCGTAGCTAATCATTAGGTCATCTATGCGCCAACTGGGTAAAAAGCGAAACTTAGCCAAAAAATCATGTGCTTCTGCTACAAAACAATTCACGCCTTGCACTAATAAGGTCCAAGGAAAGTCTCGTTCTTTATTAAAGTCAGCATCAGTTAACGGGCCGTGGATTACTTGCCAATTTTTTATGTCGCCTTTGTTTTCAATCAAACGCGACTCAATCTCTGGCTCTAGAGCTAATCCTGCTAATTCATCTACCGCAATAAGAGCTTCTTGAAAGGCAATACCGTTGCGAATACACACTGGCTTTTTCTGCCAATAGTCAGCAATAAATTCTTCTACAGTTAACTCACCCAAATGGGTCAATGGTGCCATCATCATTAAATTTCTGCTGCTTGGGCTGCGGCGTTACCAATATAGTTAGCTGGCGTTAAGGTTTTTAGCTCGTCTTTTACCGACTGTGGTAAATCTAGGGTGTCGATAAAGTCTGCCATAATAGCTGCATTAATGGTTTTACCACGGGTAAGTGCTTTTAGTTTCTCGTAAGGCTCTTCAATGGCATAACGACGCATGACCGTTTGAATAGGCTCGGCAAGCACTTCCCACGCGCTGTCTAGATCGGCATCTAAGCGTGCGGCATTAAGTTCTAATTTACTAATACCTTTTAAGGTGGCTTGATAGGCTATCAAGCTGTGGGCTAGGCCTACGCCTAAGTTACGTAACACCGTGGAGTCTGTAAGGTCACGCTGCCAACGAGACACAGGTAGCTTGCTGGCTAAGTGCTGGAGCAGGGCGTTAGCAATACCTAAGTTGCCTTCTGAATTTTCAAAATCAATAGGGTTAACTTTATGGGGCATGGTTGATGAACCAATTTCTCCCGCAATAGTTCTTTGCTTAAAGAAGCCCATAGAAATATAACCCCAAATATCACGGTCAAAATCTAATAATATGGTGTTAAAACGAGCGATGGCGTCAAACAACTCAGCAATGTAATCGTGAGGTTCAATTTGTGTAGTGTACGGGTTCCACGTTAAGCCTAGGCTTTCTACAAATACCTGAGCATTAGCTTGCCAATCAATTTCTGGGTAAGCCGTATAATGTGCATTATAGTTACCTACAGCACCATTAATTTTACCTAAAAATTCCATTTTTTTAATCTGCTTAAGCTGGCGCTCTAGGCGAGCGGCGACGTTAGCCATTTCTTTACCCATAGTCGATGGAGAAGCGGTTTGGCCATGGGTGCGAGACAACATAGGTTGGTTTTGGTGGGTGTGGGCTAGGAGCTTGATTTGTGCCAATACCTGTGTCATTTCCGGCACCATCACTTGTGCTAAGCCTTGTTGAAGCATTAAGCCATGAGACAAGTTGTTGATGTCTTCTGAAGTGCAAGCAAAGTGCACATATTCATTAATAGCGTGTAATTCTACGTTATCTTTTAACTGTTCTTTTATGTAGTACTCTACAGCTTTTACGTCATGATTAGTGGTGCTTTCAATTTCTTTAACACGCTGGGCTGCGGCTTCATCAAATTCATTAATTAGGCGTTCAAGCAGGGCATTTGCCTCATCACTTAAAGGCGCAACTTCACTAATTTGTGGGTGATCTGCAAGGCGTTGCAACCAGCGCACTTCAACCAATACTCGGTTATAAATAAGACCGAATTCACTAAAGTAGGGACGAAGAGCGGCAGTCTTGCTGCCATATCGACCATCTACTGGAGAAAGGGCTGAAATTGATGATAAATCCATAATGGGGTCCTAGGTTGGGTTTAGCTTAAACACTAAGTTGATTCAAGCTGGATAATCTAATTGAAGCTGGTTAATCTGATTTAAGCTGGTTAATCTGATTTAAGCTGGCTAATCTGATTTAAGCTGGCTAAGCAATGCGTCTAATTCACGTTGCAAGGAATTTTTATACAATAGTAAATGCCACTTACGACCACCTAATTGACGCCATAGGGTCGTTGCACGGATACCTGCCAGAAGGTAACTACGGACACGATTGGTATTCATGGGTTGCTGCAGGTAAGTGGGATTGCCAGTCACTTGAATACGAAAACGAAAACTGCTCAAGGTGGACGAATAGGTTTCAGCAACACTTGCTAATACATTAGGATGAGACAACTCATATAAATCTACTTGTCGCTGACTGTGACTTAATTGTTTACTAATAGCATTGAGCATTTCAGGGTGTTTACGCAATTTACCTTGTAAGTGAGTTACTCCAAGTATGTAACGAGTAATTTCTCGTGCACCTAGGCTTTGGTCCTGAGCAATAATAGACTTTAAGGTAGTTAAACCTAAACGTAAATTGTTCAATGCTTCTACACCACCAAATACGTCTTCGGTACTTTCTGGAGAGGTCACAAAAAGTGATGCAAGGCAGCAGCGGCTAGCGCTTTCATCCGCTTTTCCGGTGTTTGCAACCTGGTGCACTAACGCTGCTGCTTGAACTACAGCAGCTAAAGCTAACACTCGCTCTTGGTTTGGGTTTAAGCGACTAATCAATGACCGCTCCTCCAAGACATACATCACCATCATAAAACACGATAGATTGGCCTGGGGTGACCGCTCTTTGTGGTTGCATAAATATTACATCTATTTTGCCATCAGACAGCGCCTTTAAAGTGCATGGTTGATCGGCTTGCCGGTAACGTATCTTGGCCATTAATTCTACCGAGCCACCTTGTGTTAAATCTGGACCTTTTCCATCAACCCACATCAACTGCTGACAGGTTAGGGAAGGCTTAAATAACCGAGGGTGATTTTTACCTTGAGTCACAATTAAACGGTTACGATCTAAATCTTTATCGACTACGTACCAAGCAGATTCATTATAATTAGCTAAACCACCTATACCCAAGCCTTGGCGCTGGCCAATAGTATGATACATCAGACCTTGATGATCACCAATCACATCAGCATCCACAGTTTCAATCTTACCTGGCTGAGCAGGCAAATATTGCTGCAAGAAGTCTTTAAACCGGCGTTCGCCAATAAAACAGATGCCTGTACTGTCTTTTTTAGCGTGGTTAGCCAAGCCATGTGCCTCTGCAAGAATGCGCACCGCTGGTTTTTCCATGGCGCCGATAGGAAATAAAGTTTGGCTCACCTCTTCGGCACCCACGGCATGCAAAAAATAGCTTTGGTCCTTATTACCGTCGAGACCTTTAACCAGCTGGCAATTAAGGCCTTCACCTCGACGCTGCACATAGTGACCTGTGGCTATATAGTCTGCACCAAGGGTTTTTGCATAATCTAAAAAGGCTTTAAATTTAATTTCACGATTACATAGAATATCTGGATTAGGCGTACGTCCCGCTTTATATTCAGCGAGAAAGTGCTCAAATACGTTATCCCAATATTCAGAAGCGAAATTTGCAGCGTATAAATGGATGCCTAATGTTTCGCACACTGATTGAGCATCGGCTAAATCCTGTTTAGCAGTGCAATAGTCTGTGCCATCGTCTTCGTCCCAGTTCTTCATGAACAGGCCTTCAACGTGGTACCCTTGTTGCATTAGCAGTAAGGCAGAAACAGATGAGTCGACACCGCCGGACATGCCGACAATAACGTGTTTAGAAGTGGATTCGCTCATAGTTTTAATTCAAGGTTTAATTCAACTGATAAAACAGAATAGATTACCGCCATAATTTTAACCGAACCAAGCTCTCAAGCCTAGGCTTATGGGCAGATTCCAAGGATTTTTACCGATATGAAAACCAATGACCTTATCCTTGTGCAAGAAGCTGATTTTGATATTAATCAACATTACCAAACGTTGCTAAAAATAAACCCTGCAGGTACAGGTGCTGCGGTGCTATTTGTGGGTTTAGTGCGTGATTTGGAAAATGCTAAAGTTGAGGCTATGGAACTTGAACATTACCCGGGCATGACAGAAACTTGCTTACAGAACATAGTGGACAAAGCCCATCAACGATGGGCTATAGAAGGCATTCATGTTGTTCATAGGGTGGGAAAGTTACTACGCCATGATCAAATTGTACTGGTAGGAGTAACTTCAAGTCATCGCAGTGATGCATTTGCTGCATGTGAGTTCGTGATGGATTACCTAAAGCAAGATGCACCGTTTTGGAAAGCAGAATTCACAGAACACGGCAAACACTGGGTTGAAGCTAAAGAATCAGACCAGCAACCCAGCAAACGATGGTAAGCCGACTACTTTTGTTGAGGCTTGTGCATTTTTTCTAAACGCCATTGGCCCACATCAAGGCCTTTGAGTCTCCAGTGACCAATGGCTACTCTCACTAAGCGCAATGTTGGTAAATTTACTGCAGCTGTCATTCTTCTCACTTGCCTATTGCGGCCTTCACTAATACAAATTTCTAACCATTGCGTGGGGATAGCGGCTCGCTCTCTAATTGGAGGCTGACGAGGCCATAAGTGTTTTGTTTGAGCGCCTAACTTTCGCACCTTTGCAGGTTTAGTTGGCCCATCTTTAAGCACCGGCCCAGCGCGGAGGCGCTTGAGTTGGTCCTCATTGACTTCACCTTCGACTTGAACCCAGTAGGTTTTTTCTAACTTATGTTTGGGGTTTGATATCTGTTGCTGTAACTGCCCATCGTTAGTTAATATCATTAAGCCTTCGGAGTCGTAATCTAATCGTCCAGCGGCGTAAAATTTAGGCATTTTAATGTAATCTGATAAAGTAGCTCTACCTTGATCATCATTGAACTGGCTCAACACCTGAAAAGGTTTATTAAAAACGAGGACATTAGACACTCACGTATTCCTTATTTATTCTGTGGACATTTTATTTTAATACTGCGCTAGAACTGTATTGGTTCTGTGAATTGTTAGAATTTTGTAAAATAACTACATGATTCCTAGGGCCTGCAGGCCCATTCAAGCTATAATACAGCCCGACTACAAAAGCGTCTTCTATAGTCGTTTATCTATGCCTCAAGATTATTTTTAAGCATCCGGAGAACTCATGACTTATCAACACATCACAGTCCCAGAGCAAGGCTCTAAGATCACTGTTAACGCAGACCTATCTCTTAGCGTACCAAACGACCCCATTATCCCTTATATCGAAGGCGATGGCATTGGTTATGACGTTTCTCCAGTAATGCTTAAAGTGGTTGATGCCGCAGTAGAAAAAGCTTTCAATGGCAGCAAAAAGATTCACTGGATGGAAGTATACGCTGGTGAAAAGGCAACGGTAACTTATGATGCAGATACGTGGATGCCAGAAGAAACTTTGGCTGCGTTTAAGGAATTTAAAGTAGGCATTAAAGGCCCCTTAACTACCCCTGTAGGTGGTGGCATTCGATCTTTAAATGTTGCTCTACGCCAAGAGTTAGATCTCTACGTGTGCCAGCGTCCAGTACGATGGTTTACAGGAGTGCCTAGCCCAGTGCTTAAACCAGAAAACGTAGATATGGTGATCTTCCGTGAAAACTCAGAAGACATTTATGCCGGTATTGAGTGGCAGGCCGGCTCTGCCGAAGCCACTAAAGTAATTAAGTTTTTACAAGAAGAAATGGGCGTCACTAAAATTCGTTTTGACCAAATGTGTGGTATAGGTGTCAAACCTGTATCAGAGGAGGGCACCAAACGTTTGGTTCGTAAAGCCCTCCAATACACCATTGATAATGATCGTGATTCTTTAACCTTGGTTCACAAGGGTAACATTATGAAATTTACTGAAGGTGCCTTTAAAGAATGGGGCTATGAAATTGCCCAGCAAGAATTTGGCGCAACGTTAATTGGAGAAGGGCCTTGGTGTGAAATGACCAATCCAAATAACGGTAAAAAAATCGTCGTTAAAGATGTTATTGCCGACGCCATGTTACAACAAATTCTTTTACGACCAGAAGAGTATGACGTTATTGCCACATTGAATTTAAACGGTGATTATCTGTCTGATGCCTTAGCAGCAGAAGTAGGTGGCATTGGTATTGCTCCAGGAGCTAACTTGAGTGATGACATTGCTATTTTTGAAGCTACTCACGGTACAGCGCCTAAGTATGCTGGCCAAGATAAGGTAAACCCTGGTTCCATTATTTTATCAGCAGAGATGATGTTACGTCATTTAGGTTGGTTTGCAGCAGCTGATTTGATTGTCACTGGTACTGAAGGTGCAATTAATGCCAAAACTGTTACCTATGACTTTGAACGTCAAATGGACGATGCTACTTTGCTGTCTTGCTCTGAATTTGGTGACGCTATTATTGCAAATATGTAGCTCTGGGTTTAATTAGGTCAATAAAAAACCAGCCAATGCTGGTTTTTTATTGACCTGTGATACTTAAATTAGGGACATACCTCGGGGACTTACAAGCTTGGTTTTAGTACAATGTTTTCTGCTTGTAAGCCTCTCGGGCCATCTGTAAGTTCAAAATCCACATCTTGCCCCGCCCTTAAGCTTTTATAACCATCACTTTGAATAGCAGAATAATGAGCGAATAAATCCTCATTTTCATTATCGTTAGATACAATAAAACCATATCCCTTAGCGTTATTGAACCACTTCACCTTGCCAGCTTTCATGCCCTTAATCCTCTGCATTGCCCACACTAAAAAGAAGGCCTTTAATACCTAGTCAACAGCTCTTGCCATGACTCACTAATAATATTAGCAGCAGTTTTCAATTCTGCTCTGGAAAAATGCTGACAGAGGCCCAATAGTAACGTTATGATGTTAATAATCTTAAAATCCAGAGTCTACTAATGCCCACTTTTTCTACTCGCCACAACGCTTGTACTGCCAGCCTAAGTTACAACCCTATGCTGATGAGCCAAGACGACCAACCTACACCAGACGACAATCACGATCTGCAGGTTATTGAGCAAACTCGTCCTAAGATCGCCCAACCGTCTTTATATAAGGTGGTTTTATTGAATGATGACTACACACCAATGGAGTTTGTCATTGATATTTTGTCACGCTTTTTTAACCATGGTGAAGAACAAGCAACACAAATAATGTTAGCTGTGCATACACAAGGCAAAGGTGTATGTGGTACTTATACTAAAGACGTGGCCGAAACTAGAGCCATGCAGGTCAATCAACATGCTCGGCAACATAAACACCCATTACTATGCGAAGTTGAATCTGCTTCTTAGAGGAACGACACCATGTTAGACAACGATTTAGAACGAAGCTTAAGCGAAGCCTATAAACATGCCAGCTGGAAACGCCATGAATTTATGACTGTAGAGCATTTACTGCTATCATTACTTAACAATCCGTCCAGCGCCAAAGTGCTTCAGGCCTGTGGTGTTGCGCTGGATGACTTGCGCCTTTCCCTGGACAAATTCATTAATGATACGACACCTGCTGTAGCTGAAAGCCATGGTGATTATGAAGTACAACCTACTCTTGGATTTCAAAGAGTATTGCAGCGAGCTGTATTCCATGTGCAATCTTCTGGTCAAGGAGAGGTCACTGGTGCCAATGTTTTGGTTGCTATTTTTAGTGAAACAGAAAGCCAGTCCGTTTATTTGCTCGATTCACTAGATGTTGAAAGGGTAGACATCGTCAATTATTTATCCCATGGCGTCAGTAGAACAGAAATGGAAGGCGCTGAAAAAGTGGTAGAAGGCGAAGGTGAAGAAGCCAGTCATTTGGTTAAATACACCACTGATTTAAATGCTGAAGCTCGCAATGGTAATATTGACCCATTAATAGGCCGAGGGAAAGAATTAGAACGCTTAGTACAAGTATTATCTCGTCGACGGAAAAACAACCCACTATTAGTTGGCGATGCCGGTGTTGGTAAAACCGCTATTGCTGAAGGACTTGCCTATCAAATTGAACAGGGCAACGTGCCTCAGGTCATTGCTTCTTCGACTGTTTACTCATTAGACATGGGATCATTATTAGCTGGCACCAAGTACCGTGGCGATTTTGAAAAACGTTTGAAGGGTTTGTTGTCTGATATTGAAAAAACCCCAAACGCAATTCTTTTCATTGATGAAATTCATACCATTATTGGTGCGGGGGCTGCGTCAGGTGGTTCTATGGACGCATCTAACTTATTAAAGCCAGTTTTAAGTTCTGGTAAATTACGCTGTATTGGTTCGACAACCTTTACTGAGTTTCGAGGAATTTTTGAAAAAGACCATGCTCTGGCTCGTCGCTTTCAAAAAATTGATGTGGATGAACCTAACATTGCCGACACTCAAGCAATTTTGAGAGGCCTCATATCCCGTTACGAAAGTCACCATCAGCTTGAATACACGCCTGCTGCAATAGATGCTGCCGCAGAGCTAGCTGATCGCTATATTACTGACAAAAAGATGCCCGATAAAGCCATCGACGTAATTGATGAGGCTGGTGCGTTCCAACAGCTATTTCCCGTTGCTGAGCGCAAGGCGTTTATTGATGTGGCCGAAATTGAGGCCGTAGTCGCCAAAATAGCGCGTATACCACCTAAAAGCATATCAGCAACAGACCGAGATCAGTTACATTCTCTTGAGCAGAATCTTAAGCTTGTTGTGTTTGGTCAAGATAAAGCCATCGACACTTTGGCTAATGCCATTAAGCTGTCAAGGGCAGGGCTTAATGCGCCACATAAACCCGTAGGAAGTTTTTTGTTTTCTGGCCCAACAGGTGTTGGTAAAACTGAAGTTACCCAGCAGTTAGCCCGTGTTATGGGTATTGAGCTTGTACGTTTTGATATGTCAGAATACATGGAGCGTCACACGGTATCTCGCTTAATTGGTGCTCCACCAGGCTATGTAGGTTTTGATCAAGGTGGTTTACTAACCGAAGCAATAACACAAACTCCCCACTGCGTACTGTTATTGGATGAAATAGAAAAAGCCCACCCAGAAGTGTTTAATATTTTGCTCCAGGTAATGGACAATGGCACCTTAACCGATAATAACGGCCGAAAGACTGACTTTCGTAACGTTATTTTAGTAATGACGACCAACGCTGGTGCGGAACAAATGAGCCGTAGCTCCATTGGCTTTACTAAACAAGACCATAGTTCTGATGGAATGGGTGCTATAAAACGTTTGTTTAGTCCTGAGTTTCGCAACCGCCTGGATGACATCATTCAATTTAATGCGTTGTCAGAAGACGTTATTTTAGGTGTTGTTGATAAATTTTTGGTGGAGTTACAAGTGCAACTGGAAGACAAAAAAGTACACCTTCAAGTCAGTGAGGAAGCACGCACATGGCTTTCTGAAAAAGGTTACGACAGGGAAATGGGCGCTAGGCCTATGGCCCGCCTTATCCAGCAAGAATTGAAAAAGCCCATGGCAGAACTACTGCTGTTTGGAGATCTTGCAGCAGCCGGTGGTAAACTGTTA
>Ga0307994_1001781_pt1 | contig 12578 bp, 8 predicted proteins | sample EllFjometagen261_FD_203171 | JGI IMG/M metagenome (GOLD analysis project Ga0307994, IMG submission 203171) | Marine microbial communities from Ellis Fjord, Antarctic Ocean - #261 | ecosystem: Environmental > Aquatic > Marine > Unclassified | place: Southern Ocean | collected 2014-11-02 | reverse complement strand
GTAAAATTACCAAGGGATGGGGTGCGAATGCGCTATGCCCAACCTGCTTTGGTTTCCTTTTACCTGCTGAGTTTCGAGCGATCTATTCGTCGTCATCGCCGACGCCTCGGCGGTAGGCCGCGATTTCGCGGTCGCCGAGGTAGATGAGCAGGATGGCGCCCTCTGTCGAGACAGCGCTGAAAAGGTCCATCATGAGTTCCTCCTGCCCGGGCCAAGGGTAGACGAAAAAGAGATCAACCTCGGCGGGATCGAGGCCGTCATAGCTGGCGGTGGTGTCGATGGATTCGCCGGGCGAAGTAGTGGCTTCGGGTGTGAGGAGGTCCTTACCACCGACGCCGTCGCATTCCTCGTAGCCTTCGGGGAGGTAGCTGGTGCAGAGAATCTCGACCGGGATGTTGTGGTCGGCGGCGAGTTGGTTGGCGAGGTCGGCGAGTCCGGGTTCGATCTCGATACCGTAGGCCTCGTAGCCGATGAGGGAGGCCATGCAGGTGGCGACGCCGAATCCACAGCCCCATTCGCAGAAGAGATTGCCGCGGAGGTAGCCCGTCTCCTTGAGGCAGACCATAGCGGCGTGAACGATGGCGGGATTGCTGGGGAGGTAGCGGGGGTAGCGACGGCCGAGGCCAGCCTCAAAGAAGTCGTCGCAGCGACGGTCGGCCTCGGCAAGCATAGTAGCGACGTCGTTCGGAACTTCTTCGGGCTTGAGACGGAGGGTGAATTGTTCGAGGGACACGGCGATAGATGGATCAGAGCTTTGGGGCTTCCCCCTTTGCGGAATCTGCCAGGAACTGCACGGCATCGACGATGACATATTTCCCTTCGGTTCCCTCGTTGGAAATGGTCACAGAGCCAGCCTTTCCTTTCTTGAATTCAAACACTCCCAGTGAGCGGAAGAGTTTTCCGTGTTTTGGAACCTTCTGCTGGTTGATCCGGATCGTCGTTTTGCCGGCTGCATGGATAATGGTGACGGGTGTGGTGGTCGAGCGCCTTACATTGTAGCAGTGGGACACACGCACTTCGTATTTCCCGGCTTTCGGGAAAATCGGGGTCCAGGTCACCGATTTTTCCCCCTTGTCCGATTTCTGATCGTGGAGATAGCCAATACCGAGGTAGGGCGGGGTGTGGGTCGAGTATTGCCACTGGCCCTTAAGAACGGCATCGGTTTCATCGAGAACAATTCCGGGAAGTGTCTTCGGGTCCGCGACGATGAACTTCACGTTGGCCGCGATATCGACCTCGCCCGGCAGGTGGGAGTTGGGCACGGCGTCGGGGTGGGGCTCGATGGAAAAGCCGGAACCTGCTCCCAAAAGCAGAGCGATCGTTAGGAGGCATTTCCTCATGCCGATGAGCCTAGCAGGGCAGTCCTCTGGGCGCGAAGTCATTATCGGCAGCGGGGGTCAGGCCGACGGCGCGCCACGTGCTTGTCGCTCCCCGTGGAGCTTGATACTCTCCCTCAATGAACCACGCGTCCCGCCTCTTCCTCGCTCTCACATTACTCGCGACAAGCTTCAGCTTCGGCGTCGAGGGAGCGCTCAAACGCTACCTTTACATGGCTTCGCCCGACGGCGCCCAGCAGCAGGGGCGCTCCGGCACCGGCATCCTGATCTTCGACATCGACGATGGCCACAAGTTCGTGAAACGCATCGAGATGCCCATCTTCAAAGAGACCCTGCGCGGTTTCACCGGCTGCACCAAGACCGGGAAACTCTACTACTCGACCCACCAGGGCACGCTCGGCTGCTTCGATCCAGAGACCGAGAAGACGGTGTGGGAATCGAATTTTAAAACGGGCTGCGATCGATCGTGCATCACGCCTGATGGCAAACGCATCTACGTGCCGACCGGATGGTGGTTCCAGACTGAGGACAGCGGATTCATCGTCGTCGATGCCAGCAACGGCGCGAAGATCGATCACATTAAAGTCGGCAAGCAGGCACACAACAGCATCGCCAGCCTCGATGGCCAGTTCGTCTACCTCGGCACGCAGACAAAACTCACCCAGTTCCGCGCCGAGGACGGTCATCCGGTGCAGGAGATCAGCCCGGTGGGCGAATCCGGGGTGTTCCCCTTCTGCGTCGATAGCAAGAACCACTGGGCATTCGTCTGCCTCGGCAAACACGTCGGCGTCGACGTGGTCGATCTCAAAGAGGGCAAGATCACCAGCCGCCTGTTCGCCACCGACCCCGAGACCGGCCAGAAAATCAAACACCGCACGCACGGTGCCGGCATGACACCCGATGAGACCGAATTGTGGATCAGCGACCAGGACGGCAAGAAACTCTTCATCTTCGACATCACCAAACGTCCACCGGAAGCGAAAGGTCATCTCGAACTAAGCATGGCCGGCCACGGCTGGATCACCTTCAGCCTCGACGGCAGGTATGCCTACTCGCACACGCCGGATATTTTCGAGGTGAAGACCAAAAAGAAAATCGCCACGCTCAAGACCCCCGACGGCAAAGAATTCGCGAGTTCAAAGTTCATCGAGGTCCAGATGCGCGACGGAAAAGTTGAGCGCATCAGCAACGAGTTCGGACTCGGACGAGTCGGGCTCGACCAGTAAAGAACCGCTTGGGAGGTGCTTTTGAGGTGGCGTCGCTGAAGGGTGTCACCTTTTCGTGATGCCCAGCGCACACTCGATGGCAAAGTCACTTAGTTTTTTTGACTGAAACCAGCCTTTCCACATGTTGTGTCCCTGCCCTTTGATCAGCTCCACTTCTATTGAGCCGCCAAACTTCTTGTATCGCTCCGCTAAAATTGCGGTGTTTTTTTCATGAGGGACCACCTGATCGCTATCTCCCTGAAGGTGTAAAATGGGCACACCCGCTTCGGCAAGAGGCTTGAGACGATCGATGGGATTGTGTTGGCTTAATTTGCTCTTAAGTTCCTCGGCGGTCATCTTGTAGGCCCCAGCGGCATTCTTCAATCCGGGGTAGCTTTCGAGATTACAAACGGGATAAATTCCGGCAACACCGCCGACTTTCCCCGGATTTTCCACCGCCCAATTATAGAGCATCAGTCCACCACGGCTACGGGCAAGCAAGCAGGGTTTCCTGGAAAACTTACGCTGGGTGATGAGATATTGATAGAGTTGTGAGTATTGCTCCCGCCCGGAAGGACTCCCGTAGGATTCACCGATATCGATTCCGGCGATCGCAATTCCCTTGGCCAAAAAACGATCAAACATCCACACCTCGGCTTTGGCTGGGAGACCTCGCAAGGTCGGTGCATACCAGATCCAGGGGGTTTCCTCGTCCACCTTCTTCGGAAGAATGACGAAAGCATCATGCCCATTGAGACGGAACGACTCGCCCTTGAGGGGTAGCTTTTTGCTCCCTTCGGTAATTTTTGCCTGCCCAAAGGAGAGGGTCGCAAGACCCAGCGAGAGAGCGAGAAAGAGTGGATAGATTTTCACAGGAGATATTTTATTGGGAGTTTCTTAGATCAAGCCATCAACTGCTTGATTGCTCCTACTTGAGCCAATTTCTTGCGCGACATTTCCAAGTCAAAATCACCGTAATGCTTGATCGGATTTCCATAGGCATTCAGGAGAGTGGTGTACCAGTTTCCGATGGTTTTGTGACCTTCGGTGCCGTGGTAAGGGAGGCGGATGTAACGCCCGCTCATGTCGAGCTTGCAGTAATCACCGGCTAAAGTGATGAAAGGTGCCTCGGTGCCGTGGCTGTGGTGGCCTTCGCCATTTTCTGGGAAGTACATGACCACGGTGCTATCGAACATGCTGCCTTTACCGGAGCCCTCGGGGGTGGCCTTGAGGCGCTCGACAATGGTTGCCACTTGCTCCATGTGACCGACCCTGATTTTTTCACGGATCGTGTCCGCAGAAATTCCGCTGTAACCGCCACTGTGACCGAGTTCGTGAATCGAAATGTGGTCACCCTCGTTGCCCTGCAAGCCCTTGATCGGGGTGGAAAGCTCGTCGATGGTGTACGTCACCACGTTGGTGAGACCAGTGACGAGTGCTGCGACCAGGATATCGGTCATCGCTTTCTGCTTTTCGGGAGTGCTGGCATTAAGTCCACCGTCGGCATGGACCGGATCAATCTTCGGCAGATGTTTGGCAATGGCATCCGACATCTTTTCGAGCTTCTTGTTGCGGGCTCTGATCGCCTCGATCGAGCTGATGTGGTTGCTGAGTTTGAGTTTTTCATAACCCAAGAGTTTCCCGGCCTTGAAGTTCTCCTCGCCTTGAAGAAAGGCTAACATCGCGTTATCGGAATCAACTGCACTCGGATTAATCACCGACTTGAACAGTTCGTTGTAGGCCGTCTGTGGATCGGCGTAACAGTAGTTTCTCTGGTGCGGAGCAGGAGCGGAATACCCTGAAACGATGCCTGTTCTGAATGTGCTGTAATTACCTGTTAGGGATAATTCTACGTGCTCAAAGGGCGACGGGGAAAGCTTCGCCAACTCGAAGTCGATGGTGGCACGTTTGATACCACTGAGTGAGTTACGACCTGACTTGTAGGCACCCATCACTGAGGAATAGGACCAGTGGCCATTCTCGCTCATCTTGCATGAGAGTCCCTGGAGGATAGAAAGGTTTGCCTTATGTTTGTTGAGAGGACGAAGCCACTCGGGTAGCTCATGCTTGTCCAGATCGACTTCCATCGGCTGCCTCTTCGCATCCAGTGCCTTTTCTGCATCGGAGAATGTCGGCAGGGCGAGCTCGTTTGGGCGAATCCCATTCGACTTACGGATAAATACGAAACGTATCGGAGGCGTCCCGGCGGCGGAGCCAGCGGTAAGCGCACTGAGTGACGAGGGAAGTGCAAACGCTCCGGCTGTCAGCGCGGATGTTTTCAGGAAATCTCTTCGGTTGTTCATAATCAGTGTATCGGGTCGTTTAGTTATTCGAGGTGTTGCTTACCTTGCGGTAGATGAAGGAATCGGAGGTGAGAAGGGAGACGATCACGGCATCAAAGCTGCCGCCGCTTTTCAGGTAAGCCTGATCGGCATCCATGAGTGTTTTTGAATCTGTCAGGAATTCGTTGCGCCCCATGAAGTAGCGGAATGCGTAACGGATAATCGACTGGCGGACACGATCGGACTTCGCCAAGCGGGAGATCAGATCCAGCGCATCTTTGACTTCACCGTCGAGTTTTTTGTCGCCGGTTCCTTGAAGGACGCCGGCGGACTTGACGGGCAGCGTCTTGTAGATGTCGCGCAGGTCTTGTTCGAGACCTCCTTTGGATTCAGATTTTTTGATCAGGTTCTCGGGATACTCCAGCCGCTCTGCAGTTCGGAATCGCCCGAAGTCGTCGTACATCTCGAACGGAAGGCCCAGCGGATTCATCTTCTGGTGACAGGTCCAGCAGTATTTCGCCTTGGTCTTGGCATTCAGCCGCTGGCGCAAAGTCTTGTGTGGGTCCTCGGGGACGACCGCTTCGACGGTGATCGGTACGTCGGGGATTGTTCCGGCCAAAAGCTTTTCCCGTATCCACTTACCACGGTGGATCGGATCCGTCTCGGTGTTCTGTGCGTGGGCGATCAGCCAGGCGGGATGGGTCAAAATTCCCATGCGATGATCGATTTTTGCGGGCTGGACGGATTGGTAATTCCAGTTGTACATATCGATGCCATAAAACTTGGCAACTTCCGGGCTTTGCAGCCGGCCGCCGTAGCGGGTGTCGGCGTTGGCCATGCCGTGGGCGGGGAAAGAGTTGTACGGCGCAGCGGCGGTTTGGCCCTTGCCCAAGCGGAGCGTAAAACTCTTCATCTGGTTCTGGAATGCCCGCAGCGGGTTGTAGGCGCCGCTGGATTTGAGCCTACTAACATCGATGCCGCGCATCTTGATCTCACCGATGAAGTCCTTGTGCTTGATCAGGTCTTCGAGGGTGAAGTCCTCCCAGCCCTTGTCCTTGAAATAGTCGTAAATCTTGCGGATGCGGTCCGAGGAGACTTTCATCCCTTCATTGTCGCCTGAATGGTAGATATAGAACTTGTCGGTCGCCAACAACTCCTTGAAGACATCTTTGTCGTTCTCGACGATGTGCTCGACCAACCGGTCAGCCTCGGTCACCAACCGCTGCTTGGTCCTATCATAGTTCGCGCCAAACCGCTTGTTGTCCTTGAAGATCGCAAGCATCTTCGGGTAGCCGAAAAACTCGCGGAAGAACCGAAACTCACGGATCGGCATGTTGGTGAAGTTCGCGATGTCATTCTGATTATTGACCGACTCGTCGATCACGTAGTACTGCGCCCGCTTGGCAAGCATGCGCCGCACCTCGCGCTCGTAGTCGGCACGCGTAGCCAACCGCCCTTCCGCAACCGCCTTCGCCAACTCGCTGTCTGGGCTGCTATCCGTCAGGGCATAAGCCAAGGCGTAGCTCGCATCGCGCGGCGACATCATCCGCCGGCCGTGCGCATCCGCTTGCCCCTGTCCGAACTCAGAGCGATAGACAAACTCGGTATTCAGGATCAGCGTCTGGATCAGTTTCTCAATGGCCTTCTCTCGGCCCAGGCTCTTGATGTAAGACTGAGTCAGCGTGACATGTTTCTCCGCCTCTTCAGACGTAGGGGAACGTTCAAGGATTTTGTTAAAGAGCTGCTCGACCAAGGCGCCAACGATTTCAGCCTTAGGCGGTCCTGCTTTAATGCGTTCTTGGATGAAGCCTTGTTCCCACTCGGCCATGCATTTGCTAATGATCGCCCCGTAGGTGTCGCCTTTTTTACGGTGTTTCAAGACGGCGGAAGTGATGGCCTGCATCTCGGTGTCATTGAGTTTTTTGTAGGGAGCCAGACGCACATTCTTGTAGTGGCCCGTGTTCATTTCTCTTTTCATGCCCGCCATATAGCCGTTCATAAAAACGACACGCGTTTTTATTCTCCGCTCATTGACGCCGAAGCTGAACCAGTCGTGTTCACATTTCTCAATAAGCTGTTCGTCAGTATCGCCATCCTTTTGATGCTTTTTAAGGTCACGATAGATGATCCGGATCTCCTCTTTGCCCGGAGCCGCCGCGTGGAACTCCGCTTTCTTGAGGGGCTTTCCGTTTGCGTCGACGGTCTTCTTTTCTTCGATTTTCACCCGCACAAACTTGGGTAATAATACGTCGTTTTTATCCGCGTAGATGTCTCTGAGCACCTGATCGGCATAGCTGTTGAGGAAACTCTTGCGTGACGCAAGCGTGGCGTAGTGTCGATTTTCCGCATCCATAATCGCAGCCAACGCAGGGATATAGTTGCGATCTCGCCTGGCCAGGCCGGTGGTCATGCGCCTCGCCGACTCCTTGGCGTTGGACAGCATCGTCAGCAGGTGTCCGCCGTTGAGTGTCTCGTTGGCGTAGTAGCGCACGCCGGTGTTGCCCGGCAGCAGGAACGGGTTGGTAAAGCTGCTCCGTTTGCCAAGAACATGTTGTCGCGTGCCATCGATTTTCAGGATGGGCTTGCTGTTCAGCAGTCGATTGAACTTGGCGTCAAAAATGAACTCACTAATAAGCCAACGGCGGTCCGGGGTGAAGGGTTTGAGGTGTTTGTTTTTTCCTGAGAAGAGCTTGTCGTGATCGACGTAGTTGCCGTAATCCGGCATGCGCAGTTTGTCTTCGAGCTTGGAGGCGTTGTGTTTCTTAAGTTCTCCCGAAAGCCATTTCAGCAGGGCGGTCCGTTCGGCATCGGTCGGTTGCTCTTTCTCCTTCCTAGGAGGCATTTCCTTGAAGCGGATCTTCTCCTGCATCTTGTTCAGGAGATCAAGCCGGGCACTCAACGAGAGAGTCTCCAATTGATCGAGCCGGATCTTTCCCTCCTGCTCCCATTCGTCATGGCAGGCATAACAGTTAGCGTCGAGGAGGTTCTCCATTCCGGGAGTTACTTTGAAAGCCTCGGGGTGACCTTCCTTGTCGGCGTGACAAGTCGACACCATCAAGATCGTGAGAAAAAAAAGCGACCCGACAGTAAGTCCGGGTCGCTTAATGAATAATGAGTCGTAGATCATGTACTATTTGCCGAGCAGTTCAGCCATCAGCTTGCCCATCCCTTCTCCCACGTTCATGTAGGTTTCTGCATCCCCGCCGTAGTGACCTCCGCTACCTCCATTGGAGACAGGTTTAGAATAGAACACCGCAGCCTTATCTTTGGATTCCGGAAGCTTAGCGAAGGCGAACATCTTTTGAGAAAGAGTTGCGCTCTTGTCATGTTCACCCAACGTGGCGCAAACAAACTTGGCGTTTGGTGCATTGAAATCCTTTTTAAGATCATTGAAGAGATAAGCTAGGTTCTTGTCGTAATTCTCGACACTCCCCTTGCCTTCAGCATTTCCCTGCCACCAGAAGAATCCTGCAACTTCGTATTCCCTGGCATCAGGATAATAGGTAGACAGGTTTTTTAGGGCATTCTGAGCGGCGCCTACGTCTTGATCATACTGGAGGCCTGCATACCAGCCATCTCTGTCTTCTTTGACTTTTCGATTCGAGCTCTCCGAGTCCCCTTGGTATGATTTTCCTCCAGCTCCAGTGCCTACCGCACTGGGGGGTAGCAAGTCCCAACCCAAAGCACGGTTACCCACACATGATTTCAATATCAGCACAGGAGCGTCAATCACGTGACCCATATAATTACCAATGCCGATTTCCGGGCCAAATTTGCCACTACCATTCCCATTTTCAGCGGTTAACCAATCATTGTATTTTAATTTTCCCATACAGAAAAAAACATTGCGAACATCCTTCCGCACGTTCCAGGCATTTCCATCATCCACAAGGTATGGGTATTTTTCTGCAGCAATTCCCTTAAGTTTGCCTGCATTCCCAAAGCCCAGCATATTGGATTGACCCATCATAATAAAAACCTGCACGGGCTTGCTCATGTCTGCCTCTTCACCATCCGGGTCGGGCAGCGTATCGGGCAGGTCCTTGATCGCCATTTTTGAATTGCCCCCATTTCTCCTCGCCAGTTTTTTTCCCTCGGTCTTGAGAAACGCGATATCCTCTTCCGATAAGGTCGATTGCTTGAACTTGAGTGTTCTCCCGTTGATCTTACGTATTATGACGATTCCGTTCCCTTCATCGTAAGACTTTAGCTCAGCTACGAAGGTTTTAGTGCCGTCAGCACTGGTCCACGTACGGCCAGCAGCGACAGGGAGAAACAAACCGATCCCGAGGATTAGGCAGAGTAGATATAACTTCATTATTTATTTTGTCTTGGGTGATGGACCTAGGGACGATAAAGCAGAATAGACAAAAAGCAACCTCGCATCCAGTAATGCACGGGTGGGCACCAAGAAAATACGCACGTTTTCATACAAAATTGCAGCTGAGATCCACAAATTGCGGCCAGTCCCACTTAGAGTGCCAAAAGACAGGAGTGGGATTATTTGCGCATCGCATTGAGAATTCCGAAAATCAGGCTCTGATTTCTGTCATTTCACCCGTGCTGTCGGCGAACTTTTCCGTCGGGGTATCGACAGCGTTGAGCACGGAGACAAACAGATTGGACAGCGGCACTTTTTTCTCCCCCTCAAAAGAATGAAGGTTCCCGTGCTTGAAGCCCAGGGACTTACCGCCAGCCACTTGGATGGGGTAGTTCTTGGTGCTGTGTGAAGCATGCGGGTGGGCAGAACCCCAGAGAACGACAGTCTGATCGAGCATGTTGCTATCGCCTTCAGGAGTATTGCGCATGCGCTCCAGGAAATAAGCGTGTTGCTTGGCGCGCCAATTGTCCCATTGTCCTGACTCGAGTGGTCGCTTGTGTGCAATATCATGTGTAGCACCTTTGTAACCAAGGGTATAGGTTGCGTAGTTCCACAACTCCGTCCCACTGGAGTGCTCGCTCTCCAACATCAGCGAAGCGAAGCGCGTAGCGTCAGTCTGCAGAGCAAGATAAAGAAGATCATACATGCAGCGGGTATATTCCTCCGGATTTTTGTGGGTGACCTCAAGATTCAGGCCTTTGGTATCCACATTCGGAAGTGGCTGGTGCGTCCACTGGCTCGTTCTCTCCACGCGTTTCTCCATCGCGCGAATTGAATCCAAATACTCCTCCATCTTCCCTTGGTCTTCCTTACCCAATCTGCTGCTCAGCCGCTTGGAGTCTTTCAGCATGAGATCGAGGACACTGGCTTGGCGCTTGAGATCGCCGCGAACTTGTTCGATGCCTTTGCCGGCGTATGGCTTGAAGAGACGATTGAAAATTTCCTGTGGTTTATGCATCGACGGGATCGGCTGTCCGGGGCCGGAGTGCGATAAAGTCTTACAGCTCCCATACGAGCCCGTGCCACCCTCGGTTCCCAGCACCAGAGAGGGATAGCGGGTCTTGTGCCCATTCATCTTGGCTGCGAGCTGGTCGATGGAGATATTATTCGTTTTCTCAAAACCAGACATGTTTGCTCCGGTCGCAAAAACGTCCCCACTACTGTGACCACCCAGGCCATAGCCACCCGCATGATCGAGGCCCTTGAGGTAACTTAAGGAATCCTTGAAGGTGGCAAAGGGCGCGGACGACTTATTAAAACTGAGTGGTCCGGAATCTTTACAGGGCCACCAGTTCCAATCGTGGTGTGAACCATCCTTGTTCCTCGGCTCGTAAACACCATAGGCAATATAGCTCACGACCATGCGCTTAGGCAGTGCTTTTCCAGCACTTATTGCACCCCATAACATGCCTTGCAAAAACGGGAGCGACAACGCTGCTCCACCGCCCTTGATAAATTCACGCCGATTGATGTGCCAGGGTTTCTGTTTCATTCTGTTATTTCTTTTCCGTTATGACTCCTGTAAATATTCCGTTTTGACAGATTGATACGATCATGTCCTTCATCTTGTAGCCATTTTCGCCAGCCCGCTTGAGGACGCTCTCCACCTCGAACCTGTCACGATAAGTCAGCTCCCGGGCAATGCCATAAGTCATTAGCCTGCGTATGACATTTTGGGAAATCTCATCCTTGCAATCTTTAAGGAGATAGATCTTGAGCTCCTTCATGCCATTGACCTTAGGGCCATGCGGCACCCGCGACGACGCATCGACCTCCAACTTGAAGAGCGTTGCCAGATACTTTTTGTATTCATCAAGAGTTTCATCTTTTTTATGATTAAAACCCCTGATCTTGGTTCCATCAGCGGGTACGAACGGTTGGTATTTTCCGATTGCGCTGTAGCGTTCGAAAGGAATTCCCCAAGGGTCGAGACGCACGTGGCAATCGTAGCAACTCTCCTTATTCCGGTGCAGAGCGAGAAGATCCTTGATGGATGCCGAGTCGTCAGCGGAGTCACCGGCGGAATCCGAAAGTGCTGGGACTTCAGCCGGCGGTGGCTTGACTTCGTCACCGAGGATCGCTTCACGCAGCCACACCGCACGGTAGATTGGATGAGGAGCCGATCCGGTAGAGTTCCCAATCAGAACCGAGCCGTGCGTAAACAACCCGCCCAGTCGATGCTCGGGTTTGATCGGAACAGGACGAAAACCTAGGCCCTTCACTCCCTCGACACCATAATGCACCGCAAGCCGCTCATTCAGATAGGCAAAGTCTGACTCCACAATATTCATGACGCTTGCATTGCGCTTAATCAACTCGCCAATGAAACCAACGGTTTCCTCGTGCATGTCATCGCGGATCGTCGGCCTGAAAGCGATCTCCTGGCCTCGGCGCTCCCCAATGTGAACAGTGTAGAGGAAGCGCGGAAATAGATCCTTGTTGATATTCACCGTCTTCATCTTGGCGATGCTCAGCCATTGGGAGGTAAAGTTCTCAACGAAATCAGCCGACCGCTCGTCCGCAAGAAGACGGCGCGTCTGACTCTCGATGACAGCGGGATCCGCCAGCTTTCCTTTGGCGGCTATGTCAAAAAGATCCTGATCTGGCATGCTTCCCCACAGGAAGTAGGACAGGCGGGAAGCCAGCTCATACTGCTTAGTCGCCGCGCTATCTTTGATGACGGTATGATAGAGGAACTGGGGCGAAATAAGCACCATTGCCAAGGTCTCGCGCATCGACTTCTCTAGGGTGTCGAACTCTGCATTGTAGATTTTGTAAATCGCATAAAAGTGGTCGACTTCCTCTCTGGCGACCGGTCGGCGGTATGCTCTTTCCATGAAGCGCCTAATCACTTCATAGGCATACTCGCCTGTATCGGTTTCACTCAGAGGTGATTGAAAAAGAATTCTCGTGTGATGCTCCGGTGGCCAGACGTCAGCAACGGGTGCCTCGAACTCGAGCGACGTCAGAACCACACGAGGTGCCTCAAGGCTCCATGAGGCATCGAACCCGCTTTTGCGGTGATCGTTCAGCTGGCCATTATCAAAGATATTCTGAGCAGTGATGGTGATGCTAGGCGGCTGCATGCCCTTTTTGGCCGGTCTTCCCGGCATTACCGGGATGTTTTCAATGCGCCCGCGAAACTCATATTCTTTAAGATCATTCGGGCCGTTTGTTAGATGAACAACTCCAACGGGGTGGTAAATTCCAGTACCTGCGTCATGACGAAGATCTGTCCCCATCACCAGCCGCAGTGGCACCTCATCCATACCCTTGGGAAAATTTCCTGCGGCCTTGATACGAATCCTGAATTCCCCCGTCGTTGGCCAACCTTTCAATTTAACCGCTCTCCTTCCGACCCCGGGCCCCCCGT
>Ga0307994_1001778_pt1 | contig 12583 bp, 7 predicted proteins | sample EllFjometagen261_FD_203171 | JGI IMG/M metagenome (GOLD analysis project Ga0307994, IMG submission 203171) | Marine microbial communities from Ellis Fjord, Antarctic Ocean - #261 | ecosystem: Environmental > Aquatic > Marine > Unclassified | place: Southern Ocean | collected 2014-11-02 | reverse complement strand
TTTTCTTTATAAATTTTTTGAGCTCCCAATCAGACGGGAGATTCAAAAGTTCGGATCCACAGGACAGGAGATGTTAATGTATGTTATGAAGGTACAAGGGTAGTGCAGACGCTAGCGGTAGACCGTGTTTAGTGTAGAACACCATAGGATTCACATGTATCTTCTAGATTATCAAATATATAATATTTCACACAATGTTGTTGTTGTACCGTTGTACCTTCCTACCGCGGAAATGGTATCAAAAGATAAAACTCAATGCTCACGACGGTTCATTTTGTGAAAGTGTTCAAAAGGAAATTTTTGTCTTCTTCTCTTATTCTAAAAACGCTTTGTGCAACGCTCTTCTCCCCTCTTCACTCAGTGCTCTTCGAAGTGGATGAGTAATTCCTGTCGATGATCTTGGTGGTCTCCAAACTTTGGACTTTGTTTCTACGTTGTAGTAAAACAAACTTCCGCTGACATCACGCACTTGTACCCACGGTGTAAATGAAATTTCATTCGAGTTTTGATTGAGATAGTAAAAGTACTCTTCTCCTCCTTCCTCGACACCCTCCTCTCCTCCCTCCTCTCCTCCCTCCGATCCTCCCTCCGATCCTCCCTCCGATCCTCCTCCTCCGCTGTATTGCTCTCTCCTCTTCAGTTTGATCCAAGCCGTTCCAGGTGACAGCCCGTTGCTGTTGCTGCTGCTGCTGCTGCTGCTGCTGTCGCTTGCTGCATGATCACCGACTGCAGCACCAACTGCAACAGCGACTGCAGCAGTGGGCAAGGATGTCACTAACGCTGGAGAGCCAGGCACAACGACTGGTGTTGGCAAGGAAGATGTGGAGAAAGTAGAAGGAGGCAACGGAGCAGCACTGGTCGGTGAAGACGAAAAATTTACAAGACCACCATCTCCATCTCTCTTCTTCTTGGCTCGCAACGCACGCTGCTTGGCTTGCCTGGCTTTGATCCATGGTTTGTCTGCTGAGCTTGTCCCAGACCTGCTGCTCGTCCGATTCTGGCTCCGTCCACTAATCTTCTTGGTCGCCGTACTCTCTCCTCCTCCTCTTCTTCTTCTTCCACCACCACTTGTGCCACCACCACCACCTTCTCCACTCACCACCTCCACCAATCTTTGCCGCGTCCTCGCATCGACGCGGACCAGCATCGCGGCACACTCTTCAGGGCACACAACTGCGAGAGCATGGTATGTGTGGCGTGCGCTGTTGCGCACGCGCAGCGACGCGTTGTTAGCACCTCGTTCCACCACTCTCTCAATGGCACTCAGTGAGGAGGTCCACAGCTCAACATTCCATTTTTGAACGACAGTGTGTAACGCTAAAAAACTGCTGCACAGAACGTCCTTGTGTCGTGCAGTTCCAAGAATTCCCAACACAACCTCCACAGCAGCAGGTGCCTGTGTCGTAGTAAAGAGCTGGCGAACGCATCCAACCACAAGCTCTTTAATGACGCTGTTGCCTCCACCCGAGAGTTCAAGAAGTGTTCTTGCCAACGCTGGTTGTGAAGTATCGAATTGATTTCCTAAAGATTTAGAGAGCTCCATGACAGTCAGGCAAGCATCTCGAACAACGGCGCTTCGCAAATCACGCAGCTGAGCCTCGAGGACACCCGCAACAGCGGAGCTTCCTTGCAGAGCAGCAGCACCACCAGCAGTTTTAGAAGCAGAGCGCAACCACTCCATTGATTCTCTGCGTTGAAGCCAATTATAACTTTTCGTATCTTTAAGGCGGTCAAGAACTTCTTCAAGAGAAGTTGGTGGTGGAACAGTCGGTGCATTGGAGGTTGGTGATGGTGGCATTTCGGCAGTTGTTGTCGTGGTTGTGGCGGTGAGATTCATTGTTCGAACGGAAGGTCAGGATGGTGTGTCGATCACACTTTCAAATCTTCTAAAATAAAAAATAAAATCAAAACAAAAAAACTCGATTATAATATAGGATTACCTTTGAAAAGTCTGATATTGAATTTTTCAAGAGAAACCTAGTCTCTTCTGGAAAAATGAAAAAAAAAGTATTGTTTTTTTGTCATATATTATATATACAAAAAGTTTTTTCAATATCGCTGAAATTGTACTTTGCATTAACGAAATTTCTAAATTTCTCACCAAATCTAAAAAGTTTGTTTGTAATGAAAACGTCATATTTATCAGTGACTAAAAATTAATGATTTCATTGGTCGTGTTTTCGGGATTTCTTGGGTTGGATTGACTGAAAACTTTTTGCTACGCCATGGCTGACCCACTCGTCGTTGCGACTCGCATTCATGGCAGTACAACTCTCACGGACGATCCAGCATTGTCTCAACTCAGCAATTTTCTTGCTGCAGCTTCTCAGTACGCTTCGCATATTGTCATTGCAACCGAGTACGACACGACCAGCCATCAACTTTTTGACGCTGTTACTAATCTCGTCAAGCGTCATCAACAGCACAGCAAGACTGATCATGCCGTCCAGCATGGTGAACGTCCTCTTTCTGATGATGAAGCCACCAGCGTCGTATCCTCCTTTGTTGGTACTACCACGCAGTACCACGTCCTTCCCGTTCTGAACTGGAAAGATTCTTTTACACCCGCTCTCAACGCGCTCCTCCAAGAGTCTAGTCGTCTTACCGGTTGTTCTGGTCACATTCTTTACCAATCCATTGAGGTAGTGACTACACCAGAGGCAGTCGCTACGCTTTCGCAACACATGGAGAGCAGTAATGGTGCAGCTCTCGTGTGCGGTGCTGCCCTCGAGGGACACGTGTTCTCCACCATATCCACGTCGTCGTCCTTCGTTGGTCAAAGTCAAACGGCGGTGGCGGCGGAGGTGGTCGCGGCTGCAAAAGTTGCGGCAGGCACGACGTGTCCATGGAATACTTTTGCAATGTGGTCCATTCCATTGTTGCTGAGAACTGGTTTCCTTCCAATATCAGACGGTCGTGTTCAGAATACTCCTGGTGGTGTTGAGGAGGTGGCATGTGTCGCCGTTCAACAAAAACTTTTTCCAAACACGTCACGCAGTTCTCTCCTTCGTTTAGATGAAAATCAAATTTCATGGTTGACATCGTTTCGAGGAGAAGGAAGAAAACAATGGCATGAAAGAAAAATGCGTTCAAAAATTGAACGCTCGACTGCGCAGCTCCTTGCGCTTGGTCTGGACAACGATGACGTTTGCATTTTCCATGTGGACGCTCGCAATCATCATGCACATGCACCACAACCAGAAACTTCTGCCATTCTTGAACCACCTAAATATTTCAATCCACTCATTAAAAAGACAAAACACGTCAGGATGGTGGAGGTGGGACAGAAAGGAATAAAAAAGGAGGAAAAGGAGGAGGGAAAGAAGGTGATAAGATGGGCGTCGTTTGATTCGTATCATGCTGCATCAGTCGATACGAAAACGGACGAGTCAAAAGAGCATGGCAACAACACTATCATCAGTAACATCAGCAGCAACTGCCAGTCACCCTCCGCGGGGTCGCAGGACGCAGGAGCACGCAGCAGCAGTACTGGCAGCAGTACTGGCAGCGGCAGCGGCATCACGTTCCGCTACGTCCAAGCGTGCCCTTCGTTTCAATTTGCCACGGTGCTCGTCACGGGTGGTGCTGGTTTCATTGGTTCACATTGTGTCGAGAGGCTGCTGTCACGTGGGAATCAAGTTGTTATCATTGATGACTTTAATGACTACTACGATGTGAAACAAAAGCAGGCAAATATTACTCACTTACGTGCACTGCCAACCGCTTCCACTCATCTCCACGTAATTAGCGGTGACATTCGTGACAAGAACTTATTGACGAATATTTTTGAGGATCACCAACCAACGTTAGTAATTCATTTGGCAGCACGTGCTGGTGTACGACCATCATTAGAAAATCCACACATTTATGTCGAGACAAATGTTGGTGGAACGACAAACTTAATGGAGCTCGCACGATTGAATGGTGTGGAACATTTTGTTTACGCTTCTTCGTCCTCCGTGTACGGTGGATCAATGAAAAATAAATTTTCAGAAATGGATATTGTTGATCATCCAGTGTCACCCTACGCGGCAACAAAAAAAGCATGTGAATTGATGGCTTCTACGTATCATCATTTGTATCAATTAAATTGTGCTGGACTTCGTTTTTTTACAGTGTATGGTCCCAGAGGAAGACCTGACATGGCACCCGACATGTTTTTAAGACGTGCGGCAACTGGTGCTGTCATTAATCAGTACGGTGATGGAACAAGCGAGCGTGATTACACGTATGTCGGTGACATTGTTGACGGTGTTTTACGTTGTCTTGATCGTCCAGCTGGAAATCAAGTCTACAACTTGGGTAACGGCCGTCCAATCTCATTAAAGAAATTCATTGGATTAGTAGGGCAGACTGTGTGCCCAGCAAAGGGTCTGAACATGAACTACATGGATAATCAACCGGGTGATGTTCCCAGAACATGTGCTGACATAACGAAAGCAAAAAAAATGTTGGGCTACGCTCCCTCGACAAAATTTGAGGAAGGTTTGCAAAACACGTACGAGTGGATGAAGAAACAATTGGCAGAGAAAGAGCATTGAAACATAAAAAGAGAGAAAAAAAAAAAAAGAAGTTCGAACTTATACAATTAACATCAATATTGTGTATCACATACAAGCACACGCACACACATCGTTCACACGCATTCACACGCACATACTAATTTTGAAACTTTTTTTGATAATAAAATATATAAAATGATTTTCTTCTCTGAATACGGTATGCCATTTTGTTTGATTCTGTCCAACCTTATTTTGATCTATCTTTTTTTTAAAAAAAACAAGTGTTCAGTTATTTCTGATAATATAACACCATGTCAGAAAAAATCGCATGTTACGATGTCTCAAGCATTGGGGAAAAAAATCGTAAAAACGCAAAGATCGCAGTCATCATGACTTTGTCTGTGACGGGTCTCATTGTCCTACAAATCATTTTGGCTAGTGCTGGTGCTACACCTGTTGACGGGATTAACCAACTTGCAATACCGAGAGCAGGATTTTTGGCAATTTTACCATTGCTTTTTGGTCTGATCACCCTTGTTCTCTGTGGTATTACGCCACCAGTAATGGCGCACTTCGCGTTGAACAAGAAAAAGGTGGCTTGTTTCAGTGCATGGTTTTGGTGCTATCTTGTGATGGCTGTTTTTATCACAATTGCACTTGTGGGTACCATTGCTCGTGCCGGCTCTATGTATCGTGGCTTCTGCGACGTCATGCCGGCAGACTCAAAAGAGACAAGTGTTTGCACTGAACAGTTCAAATATTCAGACACATGCAACCACACAGCACCAAATCCCTTTTCCCCTCAAGCACCGGGACAAACTGTCAGGGTGTCTAAAAAGTACTGCGACAGCAAAGGCATGGATTACGAAGGAGCATGGTATACGGAAATTATTATGCCCATTTTTTCTGCGCTCCTTTTCATTTTAACCAACGCAGTTACATTTTATATTTGCTGGGCAAAAAAAGATATTGAAGGTGGTGCGGGTGCCAAGAACGATGGTGGTGTGGTGACTACGGTCGCCACCGTTCAAATTGTTCAACCAACGATTGTCACAGCCACCGTTCAAATTGTTCAACCGACGATTGTCAAAGCATCTATCCAGTAAAAAGTTATTTAATAAGTTCAGCCAATCTCTTTTTTTGTGTGGTATGTGCATGCTGGGTATGCACATTCATGGCACATAAAACAAGTTATTACCAGTACTCCTTCTGGAATAAATGAATAAATCACAGTAGATAATTACAAAACAATCAACATATTCTTTTCGTCTATTTATTTGGTAAAAGTATAAAGTAGTGCGTGTGCGGTACAGCACCTCTCTCAAAAGTACATCTCTACCTTCAGAAGCAGAAAAGCAACACGCTGACTGTCAATGTCGTCTGTCATCTGTCAGGGACGACGCGAGATTTCTTTTGCGTCGTTGAATTTCCTTTACTAATACTACCTTCCTAGGAAGGTACACCACTACTGCTTTATTCTTTTGCAGCAGCTTTCAAGATTGATGAAAGTAGGCATCTTGCGAAGGACCAGAATCAAAGAATCGAGCTAAATTTAATGCTCGCTTCACACCACCCTTACTCTTAATGAACTTGCCGACGCACCACGTCATGGCTTGGAAAAATTCAACTAAATGAATCGACAACTTTTCGTTGCCGTCCGCTAATCTATCAGCAGCAGCTTGAACTCTTGCATCATTCCAATGCAAACTTTCAGCAATGGTTGACTTAAATTCATTCAAGTCCAACGTGCCACTGTCGTCATCGTCCATCATAAGAATAATGGCCTCTGCTGCTAGATTACTTACACGATCATGTGCGACACCCTTTGTTCTGTGACCCATCGCGTCTAATCTGGCGTCCATAATTTCTAACATCAGCATTCCGAACTCAGATTTATCTAAAACACCATCCCCATTAGTATCGTAGACTTTAAACAGCCCCTCTAGAGCTCGCTTCACCTCTTCGTCAGTATACCCACCACGCTTTTCCAACCACAATCTTGACAGGTCATCCTGTTGTATGCGAACATATTTTTCCATTGCACTATAAAAGGTAATACTTACTGCTGATTCGTTTTCCTTTCGTTCTGTGTCTTCGCCACACTTGATGTACCACTGAATAAATTCCTCGGTTTGCATCTTATTGTTATTATTACTGTCCATGTACGTGAAAAGATCACCAGCCTGAGCAATGAACGACGGTGTGTCTACGGGAGGTAATTTGATGTTGTCTGGGTTGACGCAGACTATTGGAAAGATTCTGTTTATAAAATCAAGACGTGTCAACGCCATTTTTTTTTGAGCGGTTGTAGTGCCAAATCGTTGGACAAGTTTTTCTTCAAAAACAACACTTAGTGCCTCTTTTAATGACAGATCAGCACCAGAATCTTTTCTTACAATTGGTTTTTCCACCTCGTTGTCATCATCACCCGAGGGAGCCACGGGAATTACAGCTGTTGCCTTTTTTGTTGAGGCGCCGCAACCCATTATCCCGGAATAGCTATAAAAATGTTCTAACGAGCTCTATGAGAATTAGAAGTTGCGCTTCGAGTGACGGCTGTCGTTTGCAGACTGATATTATTTGCACTGTTGTTTTGTGTGAATAAGCTCGTTGGTATACTGCTGTTTCACCTGCAGTGTCGTGCGTTCAATTAAAGGAGAGGAGTTTCATTTTTTTAATTTCCGTTCCGTATTGTTTGTTGCCAGCAAAAACTAAAAAAATGCGAGCAAAACCACACATATTAAAAATGCTAGCTATTCCTGAGGATACTGTATTGAAAATTGTGATCCTCGATCACACAAAAGTTCTTTCAATTTAAATTTTTTTAACGCTAACGATCAAACCACACAATGAGCAAGGCACAAAAGGACGCGAGCAATCGAAGTATGAGTCTGCGACTGTGCTGCTAAATCTTGCGCTGGAGTAATGGCATTCAGCTCAAGCAAGCTCCGTGGCAAACATTTTGAAGCTGCTTTAAAAGCTGAAAAAATTCAACAGCAGCAAGCAATTGCACAAGAAAAGTTTCAAGCGTTCAAAGAAAAGTCACATCATGCTGGTGTTCAACTCTTTGAAAAGAGCATGCGAAGATTTCGATCGCAGCTAATGTGGTTTGGCTTCAATCGATGGTGTCGTTGGCTCGTTCAATCAGATCTGCAAAGGACAAGAGAGTACAACGACGCATCACCAGACACGAAGAGAAAAATAGAGGTCATGAAAACTGTTCACGAGGTGCAGCGAATAGCGTCGCAATCTGCGCACGATCGAGAGATTGAAGAGAGGAATCAACGAATGATGCGTAACAATGCCGAAGCCAATGCAGCAGCCGAGGCAGCTGCAAATCCTGTCAACGCTCTCCAAGTCCTCCAAGATCGTCTCGCTGCATTGTTTAGCGATGGTGCGAAACGCAAGGCACGACTACGTCGTCTCCACAATTTAATTAGTGCTGCTTCGCGTGGTGATGCAGATCGTGTCGCGGAGCTTTTAGATGATCTTGACGGTGGAAAAGTGGACATCGACAGCCAAGAGAACGATGCAGGATTGTGTTGCTTGGTAGTTGCAACAATGAACGGTTCTTTAAACGTGGTTAAAAGTTGTTGTCGTCGTGGTGCTTCGCTCGAGCTGACGGACGAGTCAGGTTGCACGCCGTTAATGATTGCGACCAAGCAAAAAGCAATTACATTATGTCGTGTCCTTCTTGACAACGGAGCCAAAGTCAACGCCTGTGATCATGTTGGTGATACTTCTCTCAGCGTCTGCGTTCGACACGCCGATGGTTGTCCGGACAAGCTGTTGTTTCTCTTGTTAGATGCTGGTGCCAACTGTGAGTTTCCTGACTCTACGTTAAATACGCCACTTCATGTCGCTTGTACTTCTGTCGTCAGGCTTCCTTTGTTACATCACATGCTGAGAACAATGCGTAAAAGACTAGGTAATGTTGTACATTTTGAGAAAGCATTAACAAAATGTTTGACGCAACGAGGGGAGACGATATTAATGGTAGCAGCAAGATATGGTCATTTGGAAAGTGTCCAATTAATTTTATCGTCCGTCTATGGTGATGCTCTTGGAGGCAAGGTTTCTGAAAGTAAAACGGATCAAACGACAATGGCATCACCCAGAATGATTGACGTCGCCGACTTACACAAGGAATCACCTCTCATGGCTGCTGCAATGCGAGACGAGAGAGAAATGGTGAAAGATTTGCTTCGATGCGAAGCAAACACGGAGCTAGTGTCGGACACGGGTGACACGCTGCGCTCGCTCTCCTCTATGTTTGAAAGGCAAAAGATTCTTGTCGCAATAGATGAAGATGAGCGTCGTCGGCAAAGAGAAAGAAGAGAGTTGGAGAAATTAAAAAGACAAGTGGAGAGAGAGAAAGCAGAGGAGATGGCACGAGCTGGAGAAAAAAAAAGACGTGATCATGCAGCAGATATTGCTTTGAGAAAGCGTCGGACAGCAGAGCGACGTGCTGCAGAGGAGAAGCAGGAGGAGGAGAAGCAGCAGAGTGAGGAGGACAGAAAAGTGTACAAGAAGAAATAACTTCAAGCTATGCATATGCATACATACATGAAGCATACATACATACATACATGAATGTACGATGCATCGTAGTAGTACATGCATACTTAATAAATAATGTACAAAGGTAGTGAAATGTGTACAAATATAAATAATGTAAAAAATAATTTTTTATAAAGAACAGATTGTAAAATGTGTAATGTGTACACATTCATATTTTTGAAAAGGAAAGACTACATCATGTAGAGTCTAAAATAAAATAAGTACAACATGTGTGTCCGTGCGTGTGAGTAGGATGTTAGTTTAAAGAAGTCACGTAGCACCGCCAAATGTGAAGATTATTGTCCCGTTAATTTCAAATTTTTTTTTTTACTCCTTTGATCCAGTGCTACTACCACCACCACCACCACCACCACCACCACCACCACTACCACTACCACCACCACCACTACTACTAACATAGTACGGCTTTGTTTTTAAATCATGACGAGATGTTATTGTTCCGTTCATAACATTTTCAACATCTTCTACAGTTCTTGGACAATTTGTTAAATTTTCAATACCATTTTTTGTAACAACGACACAATCTTCAAGACGTACACCACCAAAACCTTTAAATTCTAAAAGTTTTGTTTCATCTTTTACAAATCTTTTTAAATTTGGTACTGTTAACATTTGATCTAATAAGTAATCAATAAAGTAACATCCAGGCTCTACCGTTATCACCATCCCAACTTCTAACTTTTTTAAACATCTTAAACTTTTATAACCTAATTCTGTTGGTCTTAAGTTTTCTTCATCCCATGGAATACCACCACAATCATGTGTATCTAAACCAATTAAATGACCTAATCCATGTGGCATAAAATACGCACCTACATTATTCTGACGCAAAAGCATTGTTTCCACATCATCAACAAGAATACCACGCAAGACAAAGCGTTCTAATATGACACGGTAGGACAAGGTGTGCATCTCAATCCATGACACACCAGGTGCCATTGATTCCATGACTCTTTCTTGACATTGTTGTACTGTTTCAAAAATAAATTTTTGACGATCATCAAAAATTCCATTCGATGGAAAAGAACATGTAATATCAGCATCATAACAATGATATTCACCACCCATATCTAACAGACACATGTCATTGTCACCAGCAATGAAATCATTTGGTGCACCTGCATGGCCATAGTGAAGAACAGAAGAGTTTGGTCCACATCCACAAATGGAAGTGTATGCTTGAAGTCGACATCCCTGTTTTGTTGTTGTGGGAGATAATAAAAGAGAGAGAGAGAGAGAGAGAGAGAGGAGCAAAAGAACAAAAGAAAAAGAGGAAAAAAGAGGGGAAAAAAAAGAGAAAATAAGAAAGAAAGAGAGAAGACCACAGAAAGAAGAAAGAAGAAAGAAGAAGAAAGAAGAAAGAAGAACAATATCTCAAATTATCAACAACAAAAAAACTCACATATTTAAAATACGTAAAATGACGAAACAAAGATTCAAGTTGATACTCTGCCATTCCTGGCGTTGCACGACGCATGACTTCCACATGAGCATCGGACGAGGCGTTGTTGACGTATCGAAGGATTTCAATCTCACGCTCTGTTTTAATAACACGACAATCAACAATTGCACGATACAAAGCACCGTTATCAACTCGATATTTTTCAATTCCAGAAAAATTTGCTGGTATTGCGTAAGCACCACTGTCTGTATTGAGACCATGGTTGACATACACCACCGAGGGAGAGCACTTGGAAAAGATAGAATCAATCTCGTCCGTGTAGTTGACTTGATCAACACTGTATCTTGTTTGAAACCATTCCAACGAGTGAATTTCTCCCATGAAAATGACATACGACGCAGGCAAACGTGGAACAAAAAGATATGATTTTCCTGTGCTAACGTCAAGAGCACCATAGCAATCAGGCTCACGGACACCAAACAAGTACTGAAAAGAACTCTCTTGGCGAAACATCAGCTCGTGGTCAGTCTCGTTACGATTCTGAGAAATTCCTCCTTGCATGAGAATCATTGCTTGACCATTGACTAAAACGGAGGCGACGGAAGCATCACTTTTTAAACGTTCGACAACACGTCCACGATTCTCCGCATGCATTCCATAGTCAATGGTAAATTGGATGGGAGCAAAAGATTCATTGAGGCGACGTTTTTTTGGTGGCATGCCAGCAATTTCAAGAAGGTGTGTTGCCATGTGGAATGTTGTTTGTGGAGTGGGTTGTCCTTGAAGCAGAACAGGCAAATTAAAATAAAAGAGCCTAGAAGAAGAAGAAGTAATATGTTTATTAAATTGCCATTTTTTTATTTTTGCCCCTGCTTCTTTTCCAACCCTGATTTGAACGTGCTCCATTCCACTGAGGCTGAGGTGTCTAAACACAATAGGTAATCTACTCCTCAAGCGAAAGTGGAAAGCACATCAAATGGCTACTGAGTGCCCAAGAATGGACATTGAACTCAACACTGCTACCTTTAGCCTTGGATGATTCTGGGGACCCGAGCGTCAATTTCGTCGACTTCCTGGTGTCTTAGACGCTGTTTGCTGCTACGTCGGTGGTGACAAGATCAATCCAACATATCATTCGATTGGTGATCACACAGAAGGAATCCATGTAACATATGATCCGGCGCAAATATCATACGAGCAGCTTGTTGACTTCTTTTTCTCCAAGTGCTCACTAACCAGCAGCTGCTCTTCCTCAAAGCAATACCAGACTGGCGTGTGGTATCACAACGATGAGCAACAACACATTGTCGCAGCAAAAATAAGTGACATTGAAGAGCGTCAAAATTGTAAAGTACTCATTCATCGTTCGGCACTGACAGAAAGTGGTGTGTACAAAGCAGAAGAGTACCACCAAAATTTTTTAGAAAAGAACCCAGGTAGTGCGTGGTAAAAAAAAATAGAGAAGGACACTACAAAGTGATCGATAGCTGCTATGTAGTATTACGCAAGTCTAGCACACGTTTTGTCCGGGGTAAAGTTGAAAAAAAATAGTTGTGAATGACGTCACCAAGCATAAAACACTCCAGAGCTGCTATTATTACACCCTCTGTGCTTGCTCATTTTTGAGTAGCCTGATGGTGGTGGCAGTCGTATAGCTTGGATGACTGACAAAAATTAACTTTTTTTTGTACACATGTGGCCACACATTCATTTATTTTTTTTAAAACCATTTATTGTCGTGTTTATACTTTTTCTATCTCCAAGTGACTCCGCGAGAACATTTGCTCAAAGGATGTCGTTCAATGACGTTGCCCTCATCGTAAAGAACGGAGACGTGCGTGTTGGATACATTCTTCACTACTCCGTTGTACCACTTTGCTTTGCCATCCTCTGTGTTCCACTTCCACTCGATGCGTTCGTCTACAGTTGGATGATTCGACATGTCCACTGCTTTGTTCTTCTTCTTCTTCTTCTTCTTCACCGTCTCCTCCTTCTTCTTTTTATCTGGGGTCTTCCCTCTCTTCCTCTGCTGCTTCTTCTTCCTTTGCCTCTCGCCCTGGTTGTCACCTTTGACAGATTCGTCGTCGTCGTCCATAAC
>Ga0307994_1001766_pt1 | contig 12644 bp, 11 predicted proteins | sample EllFjometagen261_FD_203171 | JGI IMG/M metagenome (GOLD analysis project Ga0307994, IMG submission 203171) | Marine microbial communities from Ellis Fjord, Antarctic Ocean - #261 | ecosystem: Environmental > Aquatic > Marine > Unclassified | place: Southern Ocean | collected 2014-11-02 | reverse complement strand
GCGTTACTGCTAGTTTCTTCGCGATGGCCCCAGCCATCCAAAATTAGCAGTAGTGCGGTCTTTTTCTTGCTGCTGTGGATATCGCTCATGGGGTGCTTCTAAGTCCTGTATTCAGCTTGCTGATGGAAGACATCATTATCCTTGAAAGCGATATTCATAGCGAGAAGCTTGGGCGATGCGAAAAATCTACTAATCATGATCTGGCAAGTTGATTTCGATGCCCTACTTGTCTGCCTGAGACCTTCTTAATGCCACAGGACACGTGTATACTTGCACCCCTTTTTTGCGGCGCTGCTCTTCGTAGGTAGGTGCGCAATCGCATTAGATAGAGCCGCTGGCGCGCGAGCCAGTTTAGAAATACTGAGAAGATAATGGCGCAATTTTTAGACTTTATTGGCAATCACCTCCTGCTATCCAGCCTTTGGTTGGTTTCGTTTGCGGCTATCGTCTTCTATCATCAGCGTACTGGCAGCAAAGGCGTAGGGCCACAGCAGGCGGTTATGCTCATCAATCGTAGCGATGCCATAGTCGTGGACGTTCGCGACAAGAAGGAGTTTGAAGCCGGGCACATTGTCGACTCTATTAACATTCCCCTTGCGAAAATAGATCAGCGGGTAACAGAACTGAAGAAGCATCAACAGAAGCCGGTAATCGTGGTCTGCAAGCTAGGCCAGCATTCTGGTGAAGCGGCAAAGAAGATTCAGACGGCGGGCCACGAGCAGGTCTATAAGCTGTCTGGTGGTGTGACTGAGTGGAAGGCTCAGTCCATGCCATTGGTCGTCTAGGCCTACTTAAGCCCACACAATAACTAGTTAACAGACTGTAAACACATAGGATCTATCATGGCAGAGAACGAAGGAAACACCCCAGAAACTGCGGCAGCACCCATTGCGGACCAGCCCGAAGGCCCACATTTCCAGTTGCAGCGCATCTATTTGAAAGATGCCTCTTTCGAATCTCCGCGCAGTCCAGCGGTATTCAAGGGGCAGTGGCAGCCGAAGATCAACTTCGACATTAAGACGAAAAGCTCGAAAATTGAGGATGACGTTTTCGAAGTGGTCTTGGTGTTAACGGTTGAGGCGACCATCGAGGAGGAGCCAGGCTTCATCGTTGAAGTGCATCAGGCTGGTATTTTCACTGCCAGAGCCTTCAGTGATGTTGAAGTGGAGCAACTATTGGCCACGGTTTGCCCGAATATCCTCTTTCCCTATGCCAGAGAAGCTATCGATTCACTGGTTGTGAAAGGTAGTTTCCCTGCACTCATGCTTGCGCCAATCAATTTTGACGCGCTGTATAAGCAGCAGAAACTCGCGACACAAGCTGATGCTAGTGGCGAAGCCCCGGCACCTGAGGCGACAAACTAAGCAGTTCAGTTGCCAGTAGCGAAGCCTAGCTGACGCCAGGCCTCAAAGACCACGACAGCCGCAGCATTGGAGAGGTTCAAGCTGCGACTGTCTGGCAACATTGGGATTCTGAGAAGGTTCTCTAGCCCTAGCTGTTCCCTAATATCCTCAGGCAAGCCGCGGGTTTCCGGCCCGAATACTAGAAAATCCCCTTTTTCGAAGCGGCATTCGCTGTAATGTAGCGTAGCCTTGGTGCTAATTCCGAACAGCCGTTTCTCGCTATGCTGACACATGAAGCCTTGCCAATTCTGGTATTGCGAAATACCGGCAAATTCATGGTAATCCAGGCCTGCCCGACGCATTCTTTTATCATCAAGCTCGAAACCATAGGGCTTTATCAAATGCAGGTGTGAGCCTGTGTTTGCCGTTAAACGGATAATATTTCCAGTATTTGGAGGTATTTCAGGCTCAAAAAGCACGATATTGATCAAAAATTCACCAGTTTAGTGGGTAGTGTTTACGTAACAATTGTTAAAGTCGAAACGATTCGAACTTCCTGATTTTTCAAAACTTTCCCTTTTTTGCCCTAGGTTTTATGACGTAGGCGCCACTTCTTCCCAAGCCTATACATATCATCCCTAGTTTATTTCACTGATTACGCTCTTTTGTTTTAGAATTTAGAGGCTTAAACGATACTCCTTTATAAGTTCCTTAAAGTTTTGGGCGCGTTTGCGTGCAAGACCGATTTTTGACCCCTAAAAGAAAGTAACACTTCAGGGTTTGCAGACTTTAGGCGATTGGCAGTAACCTTGCCGCGATTATGAAAGGGCGATAATGCAGTTTTTCAAGAAAAAAGCAAAGTCTAGCAGCCGAGTCGGTGTTCTCGTCAGTTCCGATCAGCTCGCTGTCGCCTGGATGGGGGAGCGTGATGGTGCCCCGTATCTTATTGCTTTTGAGCGAGTTGCCCTGCAATCAGAGGAGGATGCAGGCATGGCGCTGTCGAAACTCGTGAAAAGCATGAAGATCGAGGGTAAGGAATGCAGCTACGTCCTGAACCGAAAAGACTACAACCTGCACTTAGTCGAGGCGCCGGAAGTTGAAGCGAGTGAACTTAGAGCGGCTGTCAGGTGGAAGATCAAAGACCTTCTGGATATGAAGGTGGAAGACGCGGCAATAGATGTATTTCAGGTTCCAACGGACGCCTACCGCGGACGAAAAATGGTGTATGTGGTTGCAGCTTTGAAGTCCAAGATTAAGGGCATCGTGGAAATGGTGAATGAAAGCGGCCTAGAGATGGCTGTGATTGATATCCCAGAGCTGGTTATGCGAAATTTGTCCAGCCACTGTATTGACGATGAAAACGGTTTGGCTTTCATGGATTTGCGCCGTAATGGCAGCACTATGAACATTACTCGTCAGGGTGAGCTGTATCTGAGCCGACGAATCAACACGCAGCTAGACCCTAATATCATGCAATCCATCGAGTGGGAAAGCCTGAAAGACCGCCTTGCGCTAGAGATACAACGTTCGCTGGATTATTACGAAAGCCAGATGGGGCAGATTCCGATCAATCGTATCGTTATCGCTCAGCGTCAATATGATGGTGCCGCTTTGGCAGCTGAGTTGAATGACATGCTAAGCGCTGAGGTGAGTGTATTGAGTCTTAGCGATCATCTGAACAGCACCACAGAGTTGACTGCCGAAAGCCAGCAGATCGGCATGGCTGCCATCGGTGCGACTCTGAGAACTAACAAGAAATCTGGCAGATCAAGAAAACCCAAGCAGGAAGCTGCCTAATGAATCAGCAAATCAATTTATATTTGCCTGAATTCAGGGTGAAGAAAGACGCTCTGAGTGCCTTAGTTATGGGGCAAATTTTGGGCTTGATTGTTGCTGTGATGGTGTCAGTTACAAGCGTCGATATTTACACCGAGTGGGGACTGCGCGGCGAGTTAGCCAAGTTGAATGGGATTCTTCAACAAGAGACGGAAAAATCGAGCAAGCTGAGTGAGGTTTTGAGGAGGAGATCTCAAAATGCCGTATTGATCGATCGGCTCGATCAGGCTGAGGCGCAATTAGAAACCAGCCGTGAAATCCGTAGTTTTTTGAGTCAAGAAATAGCAGGGCAAGCAGTAGGTTTTTCAGAGCATTTTAAGGATATATCTCGAGCTAGCATTAGTGGGTTAAGTGTCTCGGAATTTTCTATTGGAAAGGGTGGTGAGGTGGTCAAATTAGCAGGCGACGTTCTCAGCTCGGCATTGGTTCCTCACTACGTCAGCCGCCTAGAGGACAGCAATAGTTTGATTCGAGGTTTGCAGTTTAGTCCTAGGATCTATCGCTCAGATGCCGGCAGTGAGATTTTTGAATTTGAGTTGAGTTCAGCGAATGAATGAGCAGCTGAAACAAAATCTGGCATTGCTGAGCAAGAGTTTCGAATTGCGGACACAAGCAGAAAAAGTCGCGATTGCGGCCGTGCTCATTTTCGGCCTAGTACTCGCCTACATATCGCTAATGTTTGACCCGTATCGATCAAGTATCGCGACATTAGAGGGTCAAATAGAGGGTGCCGAACGACAAATTCAAGTGCAGCAGGCTTCTTACGCTTCTATGGTTGCCCAGAGCCAGGAAGATCCTAATAAGTTTGCCAATGACCGATTGGCGGTTATAGCTAGAGAGCAAAGCAGGCTGAATGTTGATATTTTGAGATTGACAGAAAATTTCATTTCACCGTCTAATATGACAAGAATTTTGCAATCAGTATTAGAGCAGCAATCTGGATTGGAGTTAATCAGCTTTCAGAACAGTGCGGCGGTGCCATTGCGAGTCGGCGTCGTGGACGAGAATGAAGTGAATGGCCAAGTCTTTGAGCACGGGCTAGTGCTTGAGTTTCAGGGAGATTTTTTCAGTACCTTAAAGTATCTGCGCTTCCTTGAGGAAATTTCGGGCAGTTTTTTTTGGGACTCGGTTAGTTTTAAAAAAGTGGCTTGGCCTGAAGCCCTGGTGACGTTGGAAATACATACACTTAGTGCAAGTGAGGGGTTCCTAGGTGTTTAGAGTCCGCAATACAATTACGCTGTTTGTCAGTGTGCTTTTGGCAAGTACGAGCATGGCTGATGTCATCGATGGGGAAACACTAGTAGATCCAACTAGACCGATCCAGGTCACGGCTGCAAATAATGACACGTTGATAGTAGATTTGGTCAGAACAGACGTTCCATCGAATTATGACTTGAGCTTTGTTCGAGCTGGAGGCGATTATCCGATCGCTGTCATCAATCAACAACAGTTAACCATCGGTGATGTGATTGGTGATGCCGAAGTCATTGTCATAGACCGCGACGGGGTAACTCTTAGCGTTAATGATGAAGAGCACAGAGTCAGTCTGTACGGCGTCAGTGTAAAATCCAATACACAGAGCCAATAGTTGGACGGGGTAAAATTTGCCAATTAATAGCGAGAAATTTGAAAGCATAATTATGAAAAATTTGTTACTAGGAATATTGTTTGTGGGTTTGTCCGGGTGTGCTACTAGGCCGGCGAATGTGCCCGACACTACGATATTGAGCGAAATCCAAGAAACTTTGGATGCTGCTCTTTTTGAGCAAGGTGAAGAGTTAGAAAACTTAAGTGGAAACGACATTGATTTGTTGAATGAACTCATTCCCTCTCTGTCTCTGGATGAAAATTTGCTGGCGCCGGTTGAGCAACGTATCGATATTTCCACACCTCCAAATTTGCCAGCAACCGAATTTTTCACCAGTCTTATGGCTGGCACGGATTTTGGTATTGTGATAAGCCCGGATGTGGACGTGAATATAAATTTAAGTATGCCCAATGTCACCATAGAAGAGGCGATGGACTCTGTTGCTGAGATTTACAATTTGGACATTACCCGCAGCGGGAATATCTACTCGGTTCGTCCAGGTGGATTGAGAACGCGTCAATTTTCAATCGACTATTTGAATGTGCAAAGATCAGGGAGTTCGAATATTCAAGTAACTAGCGGGAATAGTCAAAGCGGCGGCGGCAACGGCGGTGGTGGTTTTGGCGGCGGTGGTTTCGGCGGCGGTGGTTTCGGCGGTGGTGGAATTAACGGCAATTCTGGCTTTAACGGGCAGAACGGGCAGAACGGGCTAAACGGGCAGAACGGGCAGAACGGGCAATTTGGTGGGCAGGGCGCAGGGGGTGCCGGCGGACAAATATCCACATCTACAAGCACTGATTTTTGGTCGGATCTGGAAACTGCCATATCAAACCTGCTAGGCGAGGAAAGCACCGGAGGGGAAGCCCCCGCTGCCGGGGCCGGCTTATATGGAAATATTGGTGGAGGTGCTGGCAGCAGAAATCAATCCACTGTAACTGAAGAAGGGAAAAGTGTGCTGGTACAGCCGCTTACAGGGATTATCATTGTTACAGCCTTTCCTCATGAGTTAGATCGAATCGAAAAATTCATCGATGCAGCGCAGGAATCATTGCGCCGGGAAGTAATCATTCAGGTTCAGTTTCTTGAAGTGATTCTAAATAAGGGCTTTCAATATGCTCTAGACTTCAATACTTTTGGCCAGCAAGCGAACAATCCAGTAAGCGGTAGCGGAGAATTCCGCGGAGATTCCGATGGCGCTCTAGGCAGCAACAACGATCAAGCGGCTCAACTCTTGTCTGGAAACGGCGGTATTGAAGGCATCTCAAACCCGCTTCAGTTCGCCACTAACTTTAGTGATTTCGATGCGGTGTTTCAGCTTCTACAGACACGCGGTACCACGCAAGTAATATCCAGCCCACAGCTTCGCGTGCTTAATAACCAGAAGGCGGTTTTTCAAGACGGCTCTCAGGAGTACTTTCAGACACAGGCAGACACTACTACGGTAGCGTCATCCAATAATACGACCACGAATGCTAATAACAATCTTGAGCAGTTTTTCTCGGGCATTTCAATGGATATAACCCCGCAGATTAGTGCTAATGGAGAGATCACTCTTCATGTGCATCCGATCATCAGTGCGGTAGATGAGCAAATTAAGAGCATCGCCGGTCAGACTGTGCCCTTGGCGCTGACTACAACGCGAGAAATTGACAGTGTTATCAAGGCCGTGAACGGTAGGATTGTGGTTCTTGGCGGTTTGGCATTTGAACGCAACATTAATCAAACCGCTGGAATTCCTGGAGTGAGTAAGGTGCCTTTGCTTGGAGATGCGCTGGAGCAGAGACAAACGCAGTCAGTTAAGAGCGAGTTTATTATTTTACTCAAACCGATAGTGGCCAGTGAACAGGGTGATAGAAGCGTTTTGAATGAAAGTAAAGAGAGATTCCGCGACTTGAATCGAGCTATCGATCCATTCGCTAATAATTAGATTAGGAAGACCGGCCATGTATTTACAACATTTTGGTTTTCGGGAATTGCCTTTTTCTCTGACACCAAACACACAATTTTTCTTGTACATGGCTAGCCATCATAAAGCCTACAATATGGTTATGGTGTCTCTCGCCAATGCCGAGGGCTTTATAAAAGTTGTAGGTGAGGTAGGCACGGGAAAGACCATGCTGTGCCGAAAGGTATTAAACACTCTCGAGGAAAACAAAGAAAACTATGTAACTGCGTATATTGCGAATCCGGTTTTGAGCCCCAGAGGGTTGTTTTTAGCCTTTGCCGAAGAGCTGAATATAAAGATTAATCAAGGTGTTGGGCACCATCGGCTGCTTCAAGATATTACAGAAAAGTTGGTGGAGCTTTCTGCACAAAGGAAGCAAGTGGTTTTGTTCATTGACGAGGCGCATGCGATGCCTGAGCAGACACTTGAGGCACTGAGGCTGCTCACCAATATTGAAACTGAGCAGGCGAAACTATTTCAGGTAGTACTATTTGCCCAGCCAGAGTTAGACGTCTTGTTAAGTCAGCCATCGCTAAGGCAGCTAAGGCAACGCATTACTTTTTCATTTGAAATTGAGTCTCTAGATCGCGATGGCGTTGAGCGATACGTGGTTCATCGTCTTGCTACAGCGGGATATAACGGCCCGTTCTTATTTCCTAAACGAGCGTTAGATTTTCTATTTAGAGCGAGCGGCGGCATTCCCCGTGTGATTAATATTCTCTGTCATAAAGCCTTGATGGTCGCATTTGGTAAAGGCGAGCGAATGGTCCAGGTAGACCATGTGAAGAGTGCTGCAGATGACACGGAGGGCGTGAGTTCGCCAACTGTGAATCACGTGCCTGCCCTGGTGACTGTTGGTGCGCTTCTAGTCGGCGCGATGTTGGTATTCTATCTAGGTGTATTCTACAAATGAGCTTAGTGAATAACATGTTGCGCGACTTAGATCAGCGCAGACAAGAATCGGACAGCAGTAGTGGTGGGGTCAAACTGTTGCCTGCTAGTGAGTTTGTCAGTGAGGAAGGCAGGGGTTTTCTTCCCTACCTTCTACTGGGTTTGGCTTTGCTTTTCGCGGCTTTGGTTTACTACTGGTTTACAGTGAATCAAGAAAGTGTCGAGCAACAATTGGATCTTCAGGTTCAATCGCCGACGTCGAACCTACTTGTCGACTCGGAACAGCTCATTAGAGATATTGAAGAATCAATACTAGTGAATGAAGCGGCGCTGCAGCGCGAACAAGCCATTGTTGAAGCCGCTGCGGTGTCGAACGTGCATTCACTCGCCTCACTTGTCGAATCACGGGTTACTACTGCTCAACCTGCGGAAAATTTAATGGCTGACAGTGCGGCCCTACCAACTCAGTCGAATCAAGTCATTATCAACACTGAACCGGCCGCAGTTGCAGCAAGCCCAGCGTTGCTGCGCAGCAGCCCAGCTGAGTCGGTAAAAGAGGCGCCTGAATTTACCAACGAACAATTAGACACCATAGCAGTGCAAGAAGCGTTGCGGCTAATTTCAAATGGCAATACTGAGGAAGCCAACGAGACGCTTGAACAGTTTATAGCAAGCAATCGTTATGCCCACCAATCGCGCGAGACCTATGCAAAACTATTGATGAGTCGAGGATCTTTGGAAGAAGCCAACACGCTCATCAATGCGGGCATTGCACTGACGCCTAATCACTCAGGGTTTAAAAAAGTGAAAGCCCGACTACTAATGAGAGTCGGAGAAATTGGTGAAGCGGTTAATCTATTAATGAGCCGTGCCCCTGATATGACACAGGACTCAGAGTACTATGACTTGCTCGCATCGGCGCAGCTAATGAGTAGAGATTTCTCTGGAGCAGTAATTAGCTACAGATCCTTAGTCCAGCATGACCAAACGCAAGGGAAGTGGTGGTTCGGTTTTGCCGCGGCACATGATCAGCTTGGAAACTCAGAAGAGGCGAGTCAGGCGTATTCTCAAGCGATACAGTATTCCAACCTAAGTGCGAATTTACGTCGCCGAAGTCAAGAGAGGCTTGGCGCTCTTAGCCTGCAATAGACATGGAAATTGCTAAGCAAAAGATCAAGATTGGCGAGCTGCTAGTAAACGGCGGAGCGCTGACGCAAGAGCAATTGGATTCAGCTGTCCAGCTTCAGCAGCAGACAGGCCAGCGCCTCGGTAAAATCATTATTGAGCTTGGTTTTCTTAAATCAGAACAATTTACAAGCCACCTCAGCCAACAACTACAAATTCCATTTGTCAATCTTCGTCGTTACAACTTTGATGTTGGCGTAATTCAGCGCCTGCGTGAATCGTATGCGAGACGCTATCGCGCCATAGTTTTGGCAGATCAAAACGGCGTGCTATTAGTTGGAAGAGCTGACCCAATGGACATCTTTGCATCAGATGAATTGGAAAGGATACTCGGGCAACCGATAAAGACAGCTCTAGTGGAAGAGGATGAGCTACTAAGTACTCTGGACCTTGTCTATCGGCGAACTGAAGATATCGCCGGCTTCGCTGAAGAGCTGGACGAAGAATTGACCGATGGGGAGTTCGATCTCGAAACCTTAAGCCTTGTTGTAGATGATAGTGATGCTCCAGTGGTGAAGCTCCTACAATCGATATTTGAGGATGCTGTGCAGGTGCGTGCCTCTGATATACACATAGAGCCTGACGAAAACGTTTTGCGTATTAGGCAGCGAGTGGATGGTATTCTGCAAGAGCAGGTAATGAAAGAGCGCCGCATTGCGCCAGCCCTGGTGTTGCGCTTGAAACTACTTTCCGGTTTGGATATTTCTGAGAAACGACTCCCGCAAGACGGGCGTTTTAGTCTGAGAGTAAAAGGTAGAAACATTGATGTTCGACTTTCAACGATGCCAATCGAGGCGGGCGAATCAGTTGTAATGCGCTTGCTGGACCAGACTGATGGCGCCACCGATTTGGATGAAGTTGGAATGCCAGAAAATATGTTGGAGGTATTCCGTAAATTGATCCAGCGGCCACACGGCTTGATTCTAGTAACCGGGCCAACAGGTAGTGGTAAAACCACTACCTTGTACGGAGCACTGCAAGAGCTCAATGAGGTCGGTAAGAAAATTATTACCGTTGAAGACCCGGTGGAATACAGATTGCATCGTGTGAATCAGGTGCAGGTAAACCCAAAGATCGACCTGTCATTTGCTCGAATATTACGTTCGGCCTTGAGGCAGGATCCAGATATTTTACTGGTGGGTGAGATACGCGACACAGAAACTGCCGAGATCGCACTTCGGGCGGCGATGACAGGGCATATGGTTTTATCAACCCTGCACACCAACGATGCGGTTTCCAGCGCCATGCGACTTGTCGACATGGGTGCGGAAGGTTTCTTAGCTGCAACGGCGCTACGCGCTGTTGTCGCGCAACGATTAGTGCGCAGGCTTTGCGAACAGTGTTTTGAAGATCACCAGCCAGATCTAAGTGCAGTTGCTTGGGCCACAAAGCAATTGCCAGACAAAGTCGATGGGGCTAGGTTTAAGAAAGCTGTAGGATGCCATCGCTGCAATAACTCGGGCTATCGAGGCCGCATAGGCGTGTTCGAAATCTTGGTTATGAACGAGGCTTTAGCCGATGCGCTGCGTCGATCTGATGCATCGGACTTTGTCAAAGTTGCCAAACAAATACCTGGCTACAAACCCCTAGTAGTGAGTGCTCTAGAATTTGCGGTTCAAGGTATAACCAGCCTAGAGGAAGTGTTTAGAGTGTCTGAGCAGATTGATGAGTCTAGAGACTTCATGCCGTAGTTTGATCGGGTAATGTTGAATCAATAGCAAATTAGTAGCGGCAAATAATGCGATCCGATGCGCAGCATAGGCAGGGATTAGAAAACATGCCAAAGCGATGTGCTTGTAATTTGCAAATCAGTCTTAGAGAGTATTAGTAAAAAATGGCTCAATTTCAATACAGCGGAAGAGATAATACCGGTGCGCTAGTGTCAGGCAGCCTAGATGCCGGTAACGCTGATGATGCGGCCGCGCAGCTATTTGGGTCCAGTGTTACGCCAATTGAAATTCGAGAAGTAAAAGGCCAGGGTAGAAAAAAAGCACCATTAGGAAAAACGCGGAAAGCAAAACTGGGGTCTGATGCATCTACTGTAGAGCGAATTAACGCCTTTTTGGCTAGCGACAAGATTGATGCCGATGACCTCATCATGTTTGCTCGCCAGATGCACAGCCTCACCAAGGCGGGCCTGCCTTTGGATAGAGCCCTTAAGGGCATGGAGGCGTCACTGAGCAATCTTGCCTTTCGGGAAGTATTGAAAGGTGTTATCGAGGGTTTGGGAAACGGTATGGACCTGGCGTCTGCTTTAGGGATGCACCCAAAGGTTTTTTCAAAATTGTTTTTGAGTCTCGTGCATATTGGCGAAAACACTGGCCGTTTGGATATGGCTTTTAGTGAAATAGGTAAATACCTCGAACTGGAGAAAACTACTCGCAAACAAGTAAAGAGTGCTATCCGCTACCCTTTATTCGTTATGTCCGCGATAGCTGTGGCTTTGGCAGTAATTACCGTTTTTGTTATACCTGTGTTTTCAGATACTTTTGAACGTCTTGGCGCTGAGTTGCCTTGGCAAACACAGCTTTTGATGAATACTTCGAATTTCGTGATCAACTATTGGCCCTTTATTCTAATTTCAATATTTGGGAGCATCTATGGGTTTATTTACTGGAGTAATACCGACAAGGGCAGGCTGACCTGGGATGAGAAGAAGCTCGGCATTCCACTTGTAGGTGCGGTACTTGAGAAGGTTGCGTTAGCCAGGTTCTCCCGGTCTTTTTCCATAGTCATGGCGGCGGGTGTCCCTATTATCCAAGGCTTAACCATAGTTGGGGGCGCCGTAGGGAATGCCTATACCAGTTTAAATATATACGCCATGCGCGAGGGAGTTGAGCGCGGGGAATCGTTGCACCGAACAGCCAGCAGTACTGGTATGTTTTCACCTTTAGTTCTGCAAATGATAGCAATCGGTGAAGAAACAGGAACAGTGGATGAGTTATTGGCTGAAGTGGCAGATTTTTACGATTCTGAAGTCGAGTATGATTTGGGGCAAATGAGCGATGCCATTGAGCCTATTCTAATCTCATTTATCGGTGGCCTGGTATTGATCTTAGCACTGGGTGTATTCCTGCCAATATGGGATCTGAATACAGCAGCAAACGGGTAGTAGCTTGGAATAAAGAGCAAGTTACCTATGTGAACTTAAAAACAAAATCCACGCAGTAAATTATTAATAGGCTTAACTCACTACTACTTTGATGAATTATCGGCACAGAGCTAATAGTAAAATGAATCGAATGAATTTCCAGAAGCATGCTGGATTTTCATTATTTGAATTGGTCGTGTTCATTATCTCGATAGCAATAATTTATGCCTATGCGACTAATCGATTTGCCGAATTCCCAGGGCAGGCCGAGAGAGCTAATTTTATGGCAGTGACGATGCAACTCCAAACGGGTGTTAATCTTGAGATGATGATGGCCTTGGGCTCTGGCCGAGTTAGGTCGCTGGAGCGGTTTGAGGGCGTAAACCCAATGGACTTGATGTTATCGGCTCCGACAAACTATCTGGGCGTGGTGAGTTCTTTGCAAGCAGCAGAATTACCTCGTCGTTCGTGGTATTTCGATCCGGCGACGCAAGAGCTGGTTTATCTAATCAATGATACGGGCGGCGCCTATCTGGTGATTAATGGTGCCAGCTATCCGACTGACGAGATTCGCCTCAAGTTAGTTGTAGACTACTCTGAGGTTGATCGATTATCCGGCTTGCCCGTGCACATTGCACAAAGAGATGGCAGTGAAGTGCCACAGGAGAATATCAAGCGTCGCTTGAATGGCATTGTTCTAAGACCCACTACACCTTACCAGTGGCAGGGCGAATCAGAGGAGGCGCTAACGGCAGCGGCGAGTGC
>Ga0307994_1001765_pt1 | contig 12663 bp, 14 predicted proteins | sample EllFjometagen261_FD_203171 | JGI IMG/M metagenome (GOLD analysis project Ga0307994, IMG submission 203171) | Marine microbial communities from Ellis Fjord, Antarctic Ocean - #261 | ecosystem: Environmental > Aquatic > Marine > Unclassified | place: Southern Ocean | collected 2014-11-02 | reverse complement strand
TACCGAGGATATTCAGAGAGCATTATGGAAAGCTCACTCAAAAGGTGGATGCTTTACAACAATAGAGCAAAAGATCATTAGATCACATGAATTTAAAGTCGCCTACTTTGGCGAAACAACGGAGGCAGCGTAATGCTAGCAAAATTAGTACGATTAGGGCGTGATGCAGAAGTGCGTTACACCGCAAAGGGCGACCCAGTAGCAAGTTTGGCAATGGTCTATGACGTAGGCTTTGGCGATAACAAGCAAAGCCAGTGGATAGATGGAACCTTATGGGGTAAACGTGCAGAGAGTTTAGGGCCATACCTAACTAAAGGTAGCCAGATCGTTGTGTATGCCGATGATCTACAGCTTGAGCAGTTTATGAAAAAGGATGGTAGTGCAGGAGCGAAGTTGAAGTGCCGTATCACTGATCTAAGCCTTATATCAGGTCAGCAGTCTAGTGGAGCGTCAAATCAATCTCAGGCTCCACAACAGCAAGCTCAGAACCAGCAGCAGGCAAGGCAGGCAGTAGAAGGTGGCTTTGATAAATCATTTGATGACGACATTCCGTTCTAGGGGGAAATGTATGCAGGCAATAACACAACAAAAAATGACGATTGAGCAATGGATAGGAGTGACAGACTGCTCTATCCAGCGAGATACCGTAGCTCACGCAAAGAAAGCTAGGAACAAGCACCTTAAAGTATCGTCAATCACTCACGCCAGGGTTGCTGCAGCAAGGCTTCCTAATGGCAAGCTAGTCAAGTTAGACGGCCACACTAGGGCTGCGCTATGGAATGACGGATCACTTGAGCGACCTGATTGTGGGTTGTTCGTGGATGTTTACAAATGCAAGACAAATGCAGATGTAGAGCGTTTGTATAAAGAGTTTGATAATACGTCAGCCACAGAAACGGCAGGCGATAAACTCTATGGTGCATATCGTGGTCATGGGTTCACCCCTGTAAGCCGACTCATTATTGGCGGCAGTGTATCTACAGCATTAAAGTTATGCCTATCCAGTAGTGATGATATTCCTATCTATGATCGAGTCACCCCGTTCATTGGTGCGTTAAGGATTATTGATCAAGCAATGTTAAACAACCGACCATTCCCTGCAGGGGTTCTTTCAGCGTTAATTATAACCGTGATGCGTGATGGTGATGATGCTTTAGAGTTTTGGCGAGCCTACAGTAACAATGAAGGCTGTAAGCAATCAGGCAAGCGTGATGCAGTTCAAGCACTCACTGAGATTGTGCTAGAGCGTAGATCAAAAGCCAACTTGAGTTGTGCAAGAACCTTAATACGAGACCTGGCTGGAAAATCAGTGTCGGCGTACCAGGCTTTTCAGAAAGGTAGATGGTATTCAGGTGGTGTTAAGTCCACTGACTTTAGAGCTTATGCAGATGCAGCTCTAGAAGAATTGCAGTTTTAAATAACACGGCCCCGTAACTGGGGCTAGTTGGAGAAGACCATGATTGCAGCAACGAATGATATTACAGGTGATCGGTTAGTCAGTAAGGGTAATACCGATAAATTCCTTGATAACTTTGATCGCATCTTTGGTAAGAAGGAGGCTTTAGTCTCACCGCCTATTCGCTTAAAAGATTCAGTGAAGCTAGGGCTATCTTCAAATACGGATGTTGAGAACTGGGACTGCCGCACCGAAGTTGAAACGGCTGCAGAGTCATTGCTTAACCTTAAATATGATGGTAATAAGATTGAGCCGACAATGTAGTTAGCGCGTCTTAATGAGCGCATTGTGCCACCTATAGTACATTAAAGTACCCTATGGGGATGTACATATTACATTACATGACGCGTATAAGTGTCGAAGTTGTACAGTTATATGTACATAAAAGTGTCTTATAGGGATGGTTCCGTAACTGATTACGATACCAAATGCAGGAGTAAGAAATGAGTAGATTAATGACGATTGATGAGTATATGGATCGAACCTTTTCTAAGGCTTCACAGCCTCATGTGAATACTGTGAGGCGATGGATTAGGGAAGGTAAGTTAAGCGCCATCAAGATGGGCAGATCCTATTACATTGAAGATAATGGTGGAGAAGAGTACGCTAACGATTCCTCTCAAAACAAAATGGACGCTATCATGGCGAAGATTCTAAGTGCCTAACCCACAAGGATTGCCACCAAACCTATACACCAACAAGTCAAAAGGTAAGGTGTATTACTCGTACAAACACCCTGTTAATAAGACTAGGCATGGGCTTGGCACGAATAAGATGGACGCGGTAAAAGCTGCCAGGCTTATGAATGACAAGTTTGAGCAGCGCTTTGAGATTGAAAGGTTGTTAGTCGGCGGCATGATCAAGATGGATATGCTTTGTGATGATTACCGCGCATTCATTAAGCAGCAATTCTCTGTAGGGGCTTTAGCTCAATCAACAGTAGATAATCGTGGCTACACTTTGGATCGTATCAAGATCAAGTTAGGCAAGGCTTACGCCAGAGACATTAAGACGATAGATATTACGCGCTACCTTAATGATATGTATGATCCAAAGACAGGCGAAGGTACTGCTAGAGCGCGTGACGTTCATAGAGGCCATCTCATGCTTCTATTTGATTACGCTATACAGGAAGGTTACGTTGATAATCTTAACCCAGCAAAGCCATGTTTAAAGGTCAGTAAGAAGCGTGTCACGAGAAGACATACTGTTGAGGGATGGAATGCCATCTATGACGCGGCAGCACCTTGGTTGCAAAACGCGATGGACTTGGCAATCTTAATTCTACAACGCAGATCAGACTTAGTTGATATTAAATTCTCAGACATAAAAGATGGCCACATAAAGATCATTCAGAAGAAAAGCATCAAACATGATAGCGCCTACATTAAAATCGAAGTGACCAGAGAACTGGCGCAAGTGATTCAGCGATGCAAGGCAGATAATGTGCTTTCTCCTTACCTGGTTCATCGTGTACCTAGCAAACGAACTAAGGCGGCAATGGATACTGGAAATCATCGAACCTACATCACCCCTGCCTATTTGAGCAGAGAATTTAAGAAGGTGAGAGATCTGGTTAATCCATATCCTGATTACGCAGAAGATGAGCAGCCAGGCATTCACCAAGGTAAGGCGTTAGGTAGTAAATTATACAAGCGAAGATTTGGCGAATCGGCAACAATAATGGCTGGTCACACCAGTAAAGAAATGACGAACTATTATGAAGAAGATCCTGATGATATTGAATGGAAGTTGGCAGTACCTAAATTAGACCTAAAAGCCGATTTAAAGCGCTAGGCTTGACCAACTTTTGACCAACTTTTGACCAACTCTGTTTTGACGATATTTTGAAATGCTCTGCAACCCTTGCTGTGTAAGGGTTTGAATGGTCGGGGCGGCCAGATTTGAACTGACGACCCCCTGCCCCCCAGGAATGAACCCAATCGAGCGCCAACCCCCGTGAATACTGATATTTAGTGTTTTTTGACTACCAAAATACTGACCATTACAGCCTAATGAAATCAACAACTTAGCACTCGTTTTGACCAACCGTAATCAACACTAAACACTGCGCTAAGGTCGAATTGTACATGAAATAAGGCTGCCGTCATATTAGTCTGAAATGTCGAAAAATATTATTATTTTTTATCTACATACTTTTACAAGGAGTGGTGTTAAGTCAGCGAATTATAGCGATTTAGCACCACCCATAAAAAAGACCACCTTTCGATGGCCAAAGCTCTTTCAAGCTGGAGGCAGGGAATTAGTTAAGGGCGACCCTTTATAGAATTAGTTGCCGATACTCCAAACGATGCCGATACGATGGCGGCCCAACTTGTGGTGATTGGTAAGAAGAGTCCTACCATCATTTCTGCAGCCTCTTTAGCGCCAGCCACATTGCCGATACTAAATGCCACCATGAAACTGAGTGCAACCATAGCGACCAGGTAAAAGCCGTAAGCACGACAGGCGAATCTTGATAGGTCACGCCTCATCTTACCGTTAGGGTCTAGGGTCTTAATCATTAATGACTTAGCCTCTGCTGACTCCATATCAGTCTCGATCCACTCAGAAGCAATATTCTCTACGGATTTCACGATACCGCCACCTAGTAAATTAGTTAACCATCCCATGTTAATACTCCCCTGATCGAATCATCTCTGAAATAGTGATAGCCCTCTGACCTACCTGAACAGCCCATCGACTATCTAGGAACTCCACTGCGGCAATCTCATAGTGACGGCCAGACATAGCAGCGAGTGCTTTCTTAAATAGCTTTAGCCTGGGTAGTCCTATGTTGAAGCAAACATCCATCATCGCGTCTTTGCGCGCATCGTTTAGATCTTCATACCAGGTAAATGCTTGCAGTAGTTCTGCCTCGACACGCTGCACATCATTGGCTAATAAGTAATCAATCTCGTCATCAGATAAACCTATGCCTGATCCAGCTTCTATGTTTCGTCCCACGCCTATCGTGGTTTTATTAGCTGTACAGTTATAAGCGTGAGCCTCTACACCTTCATGCTTTCTTAGCATCTCGATTATCATGGTCATGCTGCATCCTCCAGTTGATCGATACCAACCTTATGGCGCTGAACCTCGCCATGTTGCCTGTCGTATACAATGGCGCTCATTGTGCGCTTTGCCCCATAACCACTATCAGAATGCCACGCGTCACCAGCAGGCAGTGCTTGGAAGGTTTCACATAACATGCCGCCAATCTCTACTGCGGTGTGATGATGAACATGACCCATTAATAGGTGCTTATGATCTAATATCCAGTCTTTAGCTAATGACCTGGCCGCATACTCAAAAGCTCTCTGAGGCTTCATGCGGTCGCCGTGGTGAGTCACTAGCAGGTTGTTGCCATAGGTTATATGCTGAAACTTATGGACGTTATCTAACACCTCCACACGAGGCTCACTTTCATAGAACGATTGCAGCATGACATTCATACAGCGAGCGGTTGAGCTATTGTGATTACCTCGCACCATCATCAAGATGACCTTGTTATGGCTCTTCAACATCAAGTCTATTGAGCGCCTATACACTCGCACTTGGGCCGCTATCGAATCGCCATAGTCGCCATCCATATCCATGTGAGTGGTGTTTGAGCTAGTCGTGTTATTTAATGAGTCTGAATGTCCAAAGTCACCTAAGTCGCACATCAATGCGGTATCAGAACCACCACTTGCTTTGATCAACGATTCTATAGCACCAACAGTTACGCGTTCGGCAATTTCAAGATTCCAATCAGCATCGCCATTCCTTTCCTTCGTAACCTTCATGCCTATATGAGCATCGCCAATTACATACGCTGTAAGCTGCTCAGGAAGGTCTTTGATGGGTTTGTAAGGCAGTGGCTTATACTTGGGCAACTCTTCTATTAAACTATCCGCAAAGGCTTGTAGTGCAGCCTCTTGAGATTGTTGTTTTAGATTTGTCTTCACCCACTCCGCTTTTTTATTACCGTCAGCATCGTATAGAGTTGACACCCCTTTAACCTGAAATGGTTCACATGTGGCGTGTACCATACCGTGATCAGGACTCCAGCCTTGCTTGGCTGCTTTTTCCTTGGCACGTTTAAGTGTTCGGATTAGACCGCGCTTATCCACATTTAAGGCTTCGGCGGCTTTATTGTTTGAGCCGTATAATATAACTGCATCAATGACCTGGCACTGACGAGGCGTTGCAAATTCCTTTAGCGATTCCAAATCCATCTGACTACCCTCGTAGTTATAGAGCGGCCAGTTTCAGTACGCCCATAAGCCCTATCTCAGTAGCGAAATAAACCGCACAGCCACCCATAGCAAGCCACTTAATCTGCTTGAGCGTTAAAGTGATAAGGTCTAAGGTTCTCTTAAAGTCTTGTGAAGTTTCTTTAAGCAAGGCTATCTCATTCTCATGCCCATCTACTCGCCACTCTAGCTTGGTGACACTTTCCTTGAATTGTTCCATGTTGGCCTATCTTTAGGTAGTTGAAAGTTGTTTATCTACAATGCTAACTATGAGTAGAACGCCAAAGTAATCTTAGTAGTAGCAGGCGCAACAATGTTTAATGTTGTAACATCTGACACATCTCTGACACTTGGGTTAAGATCAACAGTATCTGCATTAATAGCTCCAGTTGGGACTACTGCTGCGCTGCCATCGTATCTAACATAGAAGTCACCGTTAGCACTAAACGTACAAACATTAGCATCTGCTGGCACTGTTACTGCTTGGTTAGTGGCCGCTGCTAACTCACCTGCATAGTAAGTATCTGATGTATTGATTGCACCAGTAGCTTCACCATGTGCGCCACGTAATTGCTTAAATTGCTTCATTTGTTAATCCTTTCCTATACGTCTGTTGCGTCTACAAACTCTGGAAGAGTTTTTAAGTAGGTGTATGCTTGAGCCATTGGGTTAGCACCTGTCATATCATAAGCACAAGAGTGTGTATCACCATCAAAACTAACTGTATTAGTTAATGATTTATATGAAGACACCATAAACTGAACCGTTGATTTAGAAGGTAGAGATATTTGCTCTACTCGGTGATAAGCGCTCTCTGATAAGAACCCTTGTTTAGTTGTTACTGATTTCTGTAAAGCCATTTTATTCTCCTATGAAAAACTTGTGTAAATTGGAACATATCCCACAACAGCACCAGCGTTATCGTAAATAGCCATTGCCTTGGTTATTGTAGCCACTGCTGACGCTGTGACAAGCGCAGATGTGCCTATGCCTCCATTGTTATATACAGTGAACATTTTAGCTCCTGTATGGCTTTTAACTCCCCATACAGGAACATTGGGTGATGACCCACCAGTTTGTTTTGCGTACAGCGTAATTCCGTCACGAGCTATCTCGTTGTAGGTCGTGTACCCATCTGTGTATGTAAAAGAGAGTGGCCCTTCAACGCTGGTATTCATAATACGTCTATCATTACCTTTAGTAATCGTATTGTTATAAGAAGCGCCATAAATCTCAACAGGGAGAGCAATAGAAGTTGTGGCATTAGTAACATATAATTCAGTATCACGAATGTGGTTGCCACCAGAGTTGACCACTGTAAAGTTTGATGTATCTGATGTACCGCCTAATGCAATATATATCTTGCAGGCTTCTGTGGCCCCTAAAACACCACTTGTAGCATAGCTGGTAGTTGAACCACCTATTCGTACTTTACTATCAACATTCTTAACATAACCATATACTGTAATCTTAGAATTACGGGCATAAGTACACTCAAAACCTACGACTGTTGCGGCTAACGTAGTTGACCAAGCAGTGCCAGAGGGATCTAGTTTTAAGTTGGCTTTAGCCTTGGTGTTTACAATGTTAATATCGTATTCACCTCCATGTACTCTCCATAAAACAGCACTATGCTGGCAGTTAATAGCAGTTAATCTTACGGTAGAGCCTTGGTCATATCCAACAGGTATAGCGACTTCTGCTGAAGGTGAACCTGCTGTAATACCGTAAAAACAATCTTCTGCAATACCTGTGATATTAGTAACAGTCTTCTCATTAACAACATCGTCTAGAACTGGATTAATATCAAAGCCGTATACACATCCTTTAGCGATACAGTTCTGTAGAGTTATAGTACCTAACTCTGTAGTAAAGTTTGACATTTGGAATGTAAAACCTTTTCCACCATCTAAGTACGTTGGTTTTTCTACATAAGGGAGATTGAACGCATACACATTCTCAATAGTGATATTGTCACCACCGCCTGTGAAAGATATTCCATTAGAGCCTGCACCAGCAGAACCAGTTAATTCGGCTGTTATTGATAAGTTCTTAACGTGGAAGTTTTTAGTGCCATTGAGCTGTAATACATCTGCACCAGTTTCACTTTTAGTCTTTAATATAGTTGAGTTGCCATCACCAAATACTGTAATATTTTTACAGTCAAGCAATGAAGATGGCGCTGAACCATCAATCCTACCCATAGGCATACTGTAAGGAGAGGCCATATACGTTCCGCTAGGAAAATACATATCTTTCCCATTTGCTAAACAATATGTCCACGCTGCTGTAATAGCATCTTTGTCGTTTGTTACACCGTCACCTGTTGCACCATAGTCTTTTACATTGACTGCTGTTCCCTCAGTCATTCTATATGTTGCTTTTGTTAAAGCCATTACGTGTTCTCCAGTGTTTCAATTCTATAAATAGCTTCTTGCAGTGCTGCTACTAATAGTGGCACAAGTTTAGCTTGGTCAATGCCTTGGTAGTCTGGCACTGAACGAGTACCCATTACAGCTTCGGTTACTAAATCCTCACCGTCCATAACTGCTGGCGTTACTTCATATTCCTCGTCCTTCATCGCATCTTTAGCACCATGTACACATTCAGGTACTACTGCCTGTGCTTCGTGAGCAAGGAAGCCGTCTACTGTCTTGTCAGCATTTTTAATAAAGTTGAACGTACTTGGTTTTAATGCTTTCAATCTATTAATAGAGCCAACCATCGGAGATACATTTTCTTTTAATCGGTAGTCTGATGAAGTGGCATAAGTTACTGATTCGCCATTAGCGTAAATGTAGCCAGCGTAAGTAGATCCTGTTCCTGTGTAAAAGAAATCAGCATAACCAACGCCACTTGTAACCCTAGATGACTTAGCGTAATCAGTACCTATTGAAGCACTAGCCCAGCTACCATTAACCGTAGATTTACTGGTTAGCTTACTTGTACCTTCTGCTGTGGTTGTTCCTATTAATGCTTGCCCAGTCGAATTAATGCGCATACGTTCTGTAGGTGCAGCATATGCGGCACTTGTTGATAGAATCAAGCTGGCTGGCTGTCCGCTTGTGCTTTCATTTAGCACGCTAACACCAGCACCTCTTGTAGTGTTACCTCCACTTACTAATAGTATTTGGGCTTGGGAATTTACGGCTGCCCCATTATTCGTAAATAAAGCTGCCCTAGCTATCCCGCCTGCATTAGACGCAGACGACTCAAAGCCTGTAATAGCCCCTGTCATAGCCCCACCAGTTTTCGGTAGTGCGTTACCTGCTGTGGTACTACCTGATACACCTGTGGCAATATCAGTGTTTATTGAGTTGGCTAGTTTATCTGCTGTGACTGCATCATCTGCAATATCTACTGTATATAAAGTGCCATCAACTACCGATGCACCTGTTACGTTCTTACTTGAATTTCCATTGTTATACATAGTTTACCGCCGACTTGTTGTTTGATAGTAATATTTAACCGAGAGACTGTAATGTAAAATAACGCGAGCTTCCCAATCTATTTTTAATGTTAATTTTCCCAGTTACAGCATCGATCCAGATATTTAATTTTCCAGCAGTGTCAGGATTAGAAGTTGATCCTAAACTAATGTCAGTGCCAGTAAATATTGAAACAGTGCCAGATGTAGAGGCAGAAAATATTACAGCACTATTATTGTTCCAGTTTTGAGCTACTAACATATAAATAGATACACTTTGCGCGCCGCGTTTTTCAAAAGCGTGTGTTCCCTCATTGGCAGCAATGGCGGTTTCTAAGGCAACACCCCCTGCATAATTGCCTATGGAATCATCATATGTGGCAGGCCCAAGTAAAGCCCCTCTAAGCATTTGTTGTCTATTGCCTCCACCTGTATACGAACCTAGTATTTCTGTAATTCCGATATTACCAGAGCCATTGATTATAGCTGCCGCTGAAGAGCCAGAAATAGTATCAACAGCTATTGGAACTGTATTAACTGTATCCAAGTGAATGTTCGAAAACATATTTCCCCTAACCGTACCGCCGTTGCCAGAAATTCTTGCTACTGAGTGGGATAATTTTTTAACTGTGTTATCACTGCAAACAAAATTCGCGGTAGTGCCGCTCCAGCTAAAATTTAACAAAGCAACCACATCTGCAATAACGGTGTTATTTTTAACAACAGCGCCCATAATGCCAGCCGCGTTGCCATAAGTTGCAAAAGGATAAGTAATAGATCCACTGCCAGTGTGATATACCTGATTATTGGTACACATCATGCCCATGATGCTATCTTCAATGCTTGCGTTAATAGTCGCGCTAACACAGCCAGGTTTAATGACGTTTTTATTATAAAACTTACAGTTTTCAGTTACACCGCCATTATGTTGAAAATCAATATGAACGGAGCCTGATCCACCTGTTGGTGCAGAAGAAAGTTTAAAAGTACATCCTTCAATAGAGTTAAGTTGCACCTTGCTTTTAATACTGCGAGTCCAACAGTCTGAAAACGTGCTGTCTTGAACGACTAACGTGCTGGGAACTAATTCTGTATTACTAAATGCAGAAGGTAACGGAGCAAAAATCCTTATACCATCCATATCGTTTTGATATGTAACGTCATCGCATTTAACATTTGAGAAAAAACACCTTTCAATAGATACATTTTGGCTATACCTGTTATCAGGATCAACGGGGTCAGGCTCAACTACGATGTGAGCGCCACCGACATGACCCGATGTTAAACCGCTATCAATTGTCAGGTCTTGAAAAGTTGAATTTAATATATGAATCGATCTAAATCCACCACGGAAATAGCAAACATAAGCTCCTACTGATGTAGTATACATCCGAGCATTTTTTACCGTGACATTATCAAACAATACCGATGATATATCCGCATCACTCATTGTTGGACTTGCATTTTGAAGCATAATGGCAGAAGAGCCTTTATTGTTTAAATCGAATACAATATTTTTCACTTCTACTTTATAAGCTGCAAGATCGAAACCAAACATTCCCTCAGTGTTGGAAGCTGGATCAAATTTCAGTGTTGTATCAGAAGTTTCTCCTTCCCAATATATGTCGCCACCAGCAACAATTTCTCCAGCAACTAAACCACCATATTGTGACTTAATAATGTATGTCCCTGAGGGGAAGAAAAGCCTGCGCCCATAAGATGCAGCAATAGCGGTCTGAATAGCAATAGCATCATCTGTAACGCCATCACCTACAGCGCCAAAGTCTTTAACCGATACTGACTCTTGTAGCTTATTTTCAACAGTGCTAATAACTGAACCAGTGCCACCTTGCGTGTAAGACATAACAGCCGCATCACCTTCAACTAGGTTCAAAGACCTAGCGACTACAATCTCAATATTAGAGTTAAGTGGTGGTGCTTCGGTGAATGTAAGGGTGGTCGATAAAAACGAGTAACCTAGCTTGTTCTGATACACACCATCTATGAAGACCTGTGTGTTATCTTTATTGTTAGGAGCGTAGTCCATAGCGAATGCAACTGTACTGCCATTGCCTGTGTACGCGTTTGAATTGAACGAGGCTGCTATTCGATTTGAGCCAACTAGCTGCTCGGTCATCTCTGTCTCAGCCCATAACTTAGTGACAGCATCTTGATCGTTTACTGGGTCAGCTACGTTCTTAATGATTTGACTTTGAGCATCGAACTCAGACTCTGTACTTGAGTGTTGAAGAGCGCGGTCAACCTGCTCTTGAAGCTGCTGATCAACCATCGTTGCTTTATCGTAAGCGGTTTCAATTACGTTAGCGTCAAATTTGCCGTAGTTGATTAAGTCCACACTCTGGATCAATGCCAGGTTACGAAGTATGGTGACGTTAGCCGTACCACTTGCAGGGAGGTTGCCAGAAGTAAAGGTAACATTACCGCCAGACGTATCACCTACGCCAGATAATGTGTAATGGGTATTGAGTGATTGAAGGGCAGTGCCAACGTAGACTTTTATGTCTGTATCGGCAAAGATTTTGAATGTATAGGCAAAGACAGCTTGACTGCCATTACCGTTATACGATTGTTTGTTGGTTGTGCTAGATACAGTCACTGATGATCTCCCATAATTATAAGATCACAGTAACTGCAAGTTGCGCGGTTATTAGAAGCTAGGTGCTGCTTCTCCCTTCTTCCACCAATAATCTTGGCCACGTTCAGTTTTTAGCTTTCGCTCGTACTTCTTACGGTTCTTTTCAGCTTTAGGGTCAGTCATTTCTTGAAGGTTATCCCAGATAGACCGCTCTAAAATGAGTCGTGCATACCACAAGTTGTTACCAGGCGTGTAGCGTTGAGCAAAGCGTGTAGCCTCTCGACCAAAGTTAGTATCGTCACCAGTGAATGGATCTGTTGCGGTGTCAAATGCGCTCACGCCTAGCCCTACTACGTCCTCAACAAATGAAGCACCTGGCCCCATTGCTGTAGCGATTGCACTGTTACCAAATCGACTCTTATTACCCACACCACTTGCGCTGATAAAGTCACCAAAGATGCCTAAGCCGCCACCCTGCATTGCTGCTGCTGTCCAGAAGTCCCATTGAGTCATATCTCTTGGCTCACGACCCTTAGCGATCTCTTTTGATTGCAAGGATAGTCCACCCATAACGGTCAGCATTAAGCCTAAGCGTACAGCGTACACCCCAACAAATTTAGGGCCACTACGATTCATGTGGGTTAGGAATTGAGTCAGGCTAAATGACTTGTACATCATGGTCATCCTGGCTGCTTCACCCTTAAAACCACCTCGCTCTTCGCCACCCCAAGTTTGGATCGCTCTTACCCTGGCATCAGGAACAGGTACAGCAAAGTCCATCTCTGTGTTCATAGCCTCAAGGACTTTAGTCACAAGGTTATCCACTGCTTCTGTGGGTAAGTCTAAGTCGTGCATATTCTGTGGTCGGAAGTAACTTGTACCACCATGATCTTCAAGCGGTACAGATCGCATAATCTCCCAATCGCCATCAGTAATACCATAACGC
>Ga0307994_1001763_pt1 | contig 12668 bp, 3 predicted proteins | sample EllFjometagen261_FD_203171 | JGI IMG/M metagenome (GOLD analysis project Ga0307994, IMG submission 203171) | Marine microbial communities from Ellis Fjord, Antarctic Ocean - #261 | ecosystem: Environmental > Aquatic > Marine > Unclassified | place: Southern Ocean | collected 2014-11-02 | reverse complement strand
TTGTTAACCATACAGGAGTTCTAAGATATGTGTTGTCTGTAGTAAACACTCCAGTGCCTACTTGCAATAGTACGTTGTCTGCTCTTAAGAAGTCATCGCCTACTACATAAATTGTAAAGGATCTTTTAACAACAGTGTCGCCGTCATTTGCACTTACAATAAATTGGTAAAATCTGTTAAGTTTCTTTGGTGGAGCAAATACTGCGTTTGGAAAGTACTCTCCATTATAGTAATACGAACTTATACTAGTAAAATCAAATGCATATCCGTCATAGTTATTTGTATCATATGCACCTTTATTTGCCGCTAGGTCTAGTGCTAGTAATGGATCAACTACACCTGATATTAGACCGTTGCTGTCCATAGTAATACCTGAAGGAAGTTCTCCGTCATCTTTATTAATGTAGTACTCTAATGTTTGTCCAGCTGGTAAATCTAAATCTGTTGCTTGTAATTGGAAATTAATAATTTCGTTGTCTAGTACAAAGTAACGTTTGTTCTCTGCACCTACTGACAAGTTCCCTGCAGGAGTTAACCACTCAGGTTCGTCTGCTCCTTGCACTTCAATAGTAAACGTTCTGTCTTGTACTTGCAAAGCCGCATTAGTTGCTCTAAGAACAAACGTACTAGTAGTAGCACGTGGCACTGCTGTTGGTGTTCCAACAATTTGGTTATTTTTTAGACGCATACCCGCTGGTAAGCTACCTGATATTAATTTTGTTATAATAGTACCACTATTAAGAGGTAAGTTAACTATAGTCGTAATACTTTCTTGCAAAGTAGTTAACTTAGTTCCGGTGAGTTGTGTCCAATGGCTCATGGTTAGATTGATCCAAGATTAGTAGAAGCAATCGGAGCAAGTATAGTTCCGTAGTCGACATCTACTACATATTGTAAATAATCTCTATGACTAAGGTGTGCTTGCGATATTGCTCCAAAATCAAATTTTTCTTCAAAGTCTACACTTCCGATATCGTTATTAATTTCTATATTACTTCCTACAGCCTTAGTAGTAATTCCTGTCCCGCCAAGTATATTAAATGAAGTACCGTCAGTTATTGCAAGACTACCCGAGTCAGTAACAATAGTATGTCCATTTAAGTCTGCCGCAATAGTAATTAAATCGCCATTAGTTGTAACGGTGATCCTATCACCCTGTATAATTTTACGGAACTCTAAGTCGTATCCTGTCTTTTGTTTGAATATAGCGTGGCCACCTACCCCTACATTTGTACCTGTAGTAGATTCGTCGTCACGTAAGTCGAGTTCGTTAAAGTTATTATTTACTTTAAGAAATGCGGCCCTGAGGTCATCTCCAGTTCCGTCATTAGCTAAAGCACCTATGTTGATAGTTTGAATTGTCATTATATTTTCCTTATACTACTATTTATTGTCTTACGGTAAGTCACCGGCGCCCCAGGAAATTCTAACACCGCCATTTTGTGCAGCCGAAGGTGGTCCTACTCCAAACCACTTATAATAGCTACTGGGCGAACTATTGTTTGCGTTAATATCTTGATATCGAATTCTTCCTCCACAGCCACCGCCGCCGCCACCGCCTACTGATACTGATGAATTAGAAGAGTCACTGCCAGTGCCTCCAACGCTGCCGCCAGTGTAATTATAAACTAAAGTATATCCGCCTGATACTAGTGCAGGTGCTCCGGCTCCTTGCGCTCCTGTTGATCCCGAGCCGTATAGTTCGACACCACCACCTCGTCCACCTGCTCCAAGTTTATACTTGCTAGAGCTTGTATCATATTGGCCCCTGCCTTGACCGCCTCTACCGCCACCGCCGTTGGAACTTGCAGAGGACCAACCAGCGGCTCCGCCGCCACCGCCACCTATACTAGCAACATAGTTGGTACCGGAGTAACCGCTTTGACCTGTACCGCCAGCGGCTCCGCCTCTAGTAGTACCATAACTACTATTTGTAGAGAAAGCACCGCCACCGCCACCTGTAACTGTAGCAGGCCTCACACCGCCGCCAGCATAAATTATAACATCAGAAGCTCCTTGCACTCGGCTAAAGCCTCCAGAACCGGGCGCTACAGTATTAGATGGAGTAAACGTTATGTTTGCATTAAAACTAGAGTCTATAAACTGTTGATACCTGCCATACCCGCCATTGTTATAATATGAAGATCCGTGAGTACCAGCAGTGCCAGCCGTGCCTACTGTTACAGTAAATTGATCTCCTGGAGACACTGTTATGTTATTACAATATGCTAAGGCGCCACCTCCACCTCCGCCTGATGAACCAGTTGTTCCTAAGCCGACACCTGCGCCTGCACCTGCACCAACTGCTACAATGTCAATTGATGTTACACCTGTTGGCACTGTGAAAGTAGTTCCTCCTGGTGTATAGAATTCTTGTGATCCACTCACTGCTGAACTTGAGTCGTTAATTACAACGGTTGTGCTTATAGCTTTGCCGTCTAACGTAAATGTTATTGTTTCTTGACCTTCTGATGTTTCGTCTGCTGTAATAGTTAATGTTAAGGTTGCTGTGTTCCCTACAATAACAAAGTTGCCTGTTAATGAAGCACCGCCTATATCAGCACTAGTAATTCCAGTCATTGTGTATGCTACTGTAGTATTGTTTACTACGTTTGTAGTATTCAGGGTAAAGCTAATATTAGCACCTTCGTTTGTAGCTGCCGTACTGCGCACTAATGTATACGTAGCTTCTCCTGCATCCTCTATTGAATATGCATCTAATGGCATTTTGTACTCAGTTGTTACTGTACTACTTAATGCACCTAATGTAGTTCTAGCAAATGCACTAGCAGATTCTGACACAACTAGTGACTGTGCAGATGTCCAATTGGTATAAGTTACACCAGTAAAGTTACTATTTTCTGCTGTCCTTGCTTCTACAAATCCTGTTTGACCAATAGCCCAATCTTCGTATGTTTGTAATACTTGCGAACTTTTGTTACCAATTGCTACTCCATAATGATCAGCTGTTCCTATCGGTAATGTCGCTACGTACATCGACGCATTTCCTGCCGCCAATTTACTAGCTGGATTTCCTTGCCCGCCAACTGTTAACTTTGTTGGGCTTGCCGCTGACTTGTCTACGTACACACTGTTTATAGATGTATTGCTTGTTGATAGTAATAATCTACTATCAGCAGTAGTCAAATCTGCTGTGTTTATTATAGTGTAAAATCCGTTTAGTGTTCCAACGTAAGGTGTAAAGTTTTTTGCAGAATCTTCTTTTTGTTGTCCTACTGCATAAATCTTTGTACCATTCATTTTAACGTCAGTTAGTATATTTCTTTCAGTTGTGCCGGTTGAGTCATAAACACCAATACGATGATCAGTACTGTTAGCTTGATGTTGTATAACCCATATTTCTGATTTACCGGACGAAGTATCATTTAATGTTACTACTATTCCGTTTGCATCTACATCCATACCGCCTATAGTAATATCAGTTGATGCATCTTTATTTTCAAAAGTAACTTCTTTATATTCAGCTGGCAACCCAGTTCCGCCTATTTCGTATATTCTTACAAAGATTTTATCTTTTTGTTGTGTCCAAGCACTGCCAACTTGTGTAGGTGTCCTACCAAAACTAGTGCCTGCAATGTAATAAAAGTTACCTGCATTAGGAGCGGCAAACTGTTTATATGCAATATGTGTAAACTCTGTATTATATTGGTTTGTAGCAACTAATCCTGGGTAGTAATAAGTAGTAGAACCACTAGTTAGTTCCACATTTGTTCCGTTTGTTGGGTTTAGTCTATTCCAAAATGATCCAGTACCGGATGTTGTCCAGTCGTCTACTTTTACAACACCTATAACATCAATTACACTTGTGCCAGCATACGGAGTCGGCAAGTCTACTTTAATGATATCTAATGCCCATGCATGGCTTGCTGTGCCTGCTGATTTAGTATACTTATTAATCCACTGTGTTGCGCCGGCAGCATTAAGTTTAACTACTAGTACTTGACATTTTCCAGTATCAACACCTTTGTCAATAGTGCCGTCTAGCATATTCTTATCAATGCCGCCTGCTACATATATGTCATTTGTAGATACATCAACATATAGTGATGTAAGGAACCCAGTAGCTGGAATAGCTTTACGCCAAGTTAATCCTCCCAAGGAGTTAGTTTTGTACACAGAATATGTATACACACCAGCGGTTGTTGCTTCTCTAGCTATAGCAATAGTACTACCTGTACTATCTACGCCTACCTTTAATACTTCTTCTGATGAACTTGCTATGTCAGTTGAAGTTGCCCAATAACTGCCACTAGTATATATCGTACCATACATTGCGTTGTGATTTGAACATTGGTAGTAAGTCTTGCCAGCAATCCTTGGAGTGTAAACTACTGCACCTGATTGTGCTCCATTATTAACAACATCAGCTACTGTGTTTCCTGTGCCTACTCCTTGTACTGTTTTAATATAAAAAGGATGTCCAGTTGCGTTAACATTAAAAGTATATACATCGTTTATGTTTGCAACTATATATGGGTTATTACCAGTGTATGCTCCGTTCCTGTCTGTTGCTGAACTAAACGAATATGCTGACGAACCTGCCGCTGTTACAGTTGCAGAGTATGCAAGTTCTGTGCCAGTGGAAGTATCAACAATTGCTACACTTGTAGATGTTGTACCGTTATCAAGTGCTATAGTAAATGTTTCTGCACCTTCTAATGTTGCGTCAGCTGATACTGTAATAGTTTTAGTATTTGATGCTGGAGTAAAGTTTCCAGTTAATGCTTCGCTATTAATATCTGCACTAGTAACACCTGTAATAGTATACGGTATTGGAGTGCTTGTAACTGTTATGTTTGATGTTAGTGTAAGTCCAAACGTAGTAGCTTCTGATGTAGAAGCTTTATTTGAAGATAATGCGTAACTTGGTGCTTGGAATTGATATGCTGTAATATCACCCGGCCATGTAAACATTATTGCGCCAGCAATACCACTTTGTGCTCCTGAAGCAGTACTTGTTAGTGAATGTGATAATACACCGCCACCGCCTGCACCACTAAAAGTAGGCGTTCCTACTATGTTACCTGCACCACCTATAACTCCGTTATGCGCTGTGCCTGCACCTGTAATAGTTTGACTTGATATAGTTGTTGATTTTAGTCCCCCTAATCCACTTCTACCTAACACTACTGATGCACCGCCTCCGCGTCCACCTGTTACATTGCCAGTACCACTTTGCCAATCTTGTGTCCAGGCATGTCCGCCACCGGCAGCTGATCCAATTGTTCCGTCAACAGTTGTTTCTGCTGGAGCAAGTTGTCCTGCCGCAACTGATATTAAAGTTTGTGGAGAACCTTTGCCGCCCACTGCTCCCATACCTGCCGCGCCCCCGCCCCCGCCAACTACTGCTGATCCTGTTGCCGCTGCCGGACGGAAACTTGCTCCGCCTGCTCCTCCACTCTTTGATCCGTCCCACGGACCTGATACACCGCCGCCATTGCCGCCTGCAAGTAACACTCCGACAGTTAATGATGCTAATGCTCTAGTTGATCCCGCAACACCTCCGCCGGCTGTATAAGTTATATTGTTTATTGTTACTGTGGTGTTTCCACCGTTTGCACTACTGCCTGATCCGCCAGCACCCACAGTAAATGATATTACGTCACCCGGAGTTACTGCTAAGTTATTCTTAAAGCCAATAGCGCCACCACCACCTCCTGAAGATATAGTTCCTGCGGCACCGCCAGCTAATCCTGCGGCACCGCCAGCTATTGACATTACACCAATATTAGTAACTCCTGAAGGAACTGTAAATGTTCCGCTGCCGGCTGTAGTATATGCTTGTGTTCCTGAAATAATATCAAGACTAGTGTCAGTCACTGCTACTTGTATGTACACTGATGGATAACTGTTTAGTGTAAATTGTAAAGTTTCAGCACCTTCTGTAGTTAAATCGTTAGCTAGTGTAATTGTAAATGATTCAGTAGTTCCGATTATAAACGTACCTGTTAATGCACCGCCTGCAATATCGCTTGCAGATACGCCTGTTATAGTCCAAGGAATGTTTACTCCTGGCACGCTATTTAATCCAGTTATTGTAACTGTAAACGAGCCTCCTTCATTCACAGTAGCTACGTTTTGTGCTAAAGTATATGTTGCTGCCACTGTACTAGTGTCGCCGATAACTGCACTAGTTGTTGCGTAGCCGTTATTTAACGCTATTGTTAATGTTTCTTGTCCTTCTGTAATTTCGTCTGCATTAATTATTAATTCTATACTATCAGTAGTTCCGACTACAAAACTTCCAATTAAACTTGCACCACTAATGTCTGCACTTGATACGCCCGAAATAGTATATGGTAATACTGTTCCTGAAGCTACATTTCCTGTTGTTAATGTAACTACTAATGTAACTCCTTCGTCTGGTGTTGCTGAGTTAACTCCTAAGAAGTATGTTGGGTCAGGTAAACTAGTATCAGCTATTGTTATACTAATAGTTGCTTCGTCATTATCGAGAGCTAATACTAATGTTTCTACGCCATCGTCAAACAATTGGTCAGCAGTTACTTGTAGAGTTACTGTAGTATTTCCTCCGACAATAAAGGTTCCTGTTAAACTTGCGCTATTAATATCTGCACTACTAACTCCTGTAATAGTATACGGAATAATTGTACTAGCAACAAGATTTTCTGTTGTTAATGTAATTGTAACTGTGTCGCCTTCGTTAACTCCGCTTGCTGTTGAAGTAAGTACGTATGTTGGAGTAGCAACTGCTACTGAGTCTTCACTAGAAACTGTGCCTGCCGCTGCCAGTACTGTACTACTATTATACTTTTGGAAAGCAAACTTATTTGCTCCGCCAAATAATGAATAGTTACTTGTAAAGAGATCAAGGTCTTCAACTGGATTATATATTAAATTGTCTTTTGCATTAGAAGTTACCCAAGTCTTGCCTTCGGTAGTAGTAGTTCCGGGGTTAATTTCTAAATATGTAGCAAGTAAGCCTGCTATCTGTGGACTAGCCATACTAGTACCAGATATGTTTGCAGTCTTAAATGCAGTGTTTTGAGGATATATTCCTGTGGTAAAGATGCTTACATTACTAGCTGATGAAATAATGTATGATCCTGGGGCATATACATCTACGCCTGTACCTCTATTTGAGAATGCCGATACTTTTTCGTTACCATCAGGTGCTAGTGCTGAATCGATAGATCCAACCATAAGTGCTTGGTCGTCAAATGGCGAACCACCTCTGTTATAGTATATTGTGGACCCATTACTCCGAGTATAATAGTTACCGTAATCTTGGCTTCCGTCACTAGCAATTTTTGTATAGCTATTGCCTGCCGCTATAATAACGTGTACTCCTGCATCAATAAGTTCTTGCACATCAGTATCAACTGATGCAATTCTAACAGGATGTCTATAGCCAACTCCGTCATAGCTTCCTGTCATACCGTAATCAGTTCTTCTAGTAGAGCCTGTCCAAGGAAATCCTCGGAAGCTACCGCCAGTTATTCCTGCATACCGAGTTCCGTATCCCCAACTCATGTTTACTACAGTAGGACGTACAACTCCTGTTGTTGGGTCAACTGGTTTAGCTTTGTGCCATTCTTTTATTACGTCAAAGCAATCTGATATAGGAATACCTGAATTTGGATCCGAAGAACCTTGCAGTCCATTAACCTTAATAGCATAAATTCTTGAGTTCTTAGCCCATCCGTATGTTAGTCCAGCGGCAGTTCCGGCAACGTGTGTACCGTGTCCGTGATAGTCTGTATAGTGTGCCGTTGGCATTGTGCCACTCACAACACTCTGTGCTTGGTACCAATCAATTTGTTGTACTCTGTTTATGGTTGCGCTTGCACTATCTACAAATTCTGGATGATCTGCTTGTATACCCGTGTCTTGTATTACAACGTCAACTCCTGCACCCGATAACGTATGAGGGAAACCACCTGCTACAGCATTATCAACGTACGGGTTGGTGGCGCTTATCATTCTTCGTAGGCCCCAGTTAACATTAGCACTACTTAACTCTGTTGTCTTACTGAAGTCACCAGTTTGTGTTGCCCAAGTTGTTATTTCTACATCGTCTCTTAAGTCAGGACGTAATTCAACTGCGTATACACGTTGATCATTTTGTAAAATGTTAACTTCGTCGAGTGTTAAGTAATAATGTGTATTTCTTTGCGACCCTGGTCTTGCGTTTGCTATTTCAACTGTTCTGTTTGGAATGAAACCTGCGCCTGTAAGACTTATCATCTCTGCATCAAACGCTAGTACATCAACTCCTCTTTCGAGACTTACTATATATTCTTGTTCAGACATTAACTGTCGCTCCTGTTAAAGTATTCTTATGTATTAGTGTAAAGCTACCCAAGCGCCGTTGGCATATGCTTCCATTTTGCCTGACGTTTGGTTGTATATAATCTCGCCATTGGACGGCGCTAATCCGTTCCTCTCAGTTGTAGTCCAGCTCTTTGCTACTAGCTTTGATAAAGAAGCAACCAGTGTTCCGTTTACAACAGTCATACTAGAGTTGTGTCCAACTTGTAAATCTCCCGATGCAACACTTACACCAATATTTATTCCTTGTCCAGCAGTGGTTAAATCAATTCCGCTATCAGAGTGTATGTCTACGCCACCGCTTTGACTAATTTTAATATAGTCACTATCACCAGTGGATGCTTGTAGCTTTAAATGTCCTGACGAAACAGTAATAGCAATATTACCATTTCGAGTCCACGTTTCGGACGCAATTGGTCCAACTAACGCACTATTCAAACTGTCAACAAGCATTGTACTATCACTACCAAACACGCTACCGATAATGTCTTGCTCTATAACGTTACCTGCTGTATTATGCAGACGTTCTAATGCGGCGATCTGAGGATATACTTCGTTAAAGTTATCATTAATTTTATCAAATGCGTTTCTTAACGGATCACCATCGCCTTTATTTGCACTTGTACCTATATTTACAATTTGCTTTGCCATTATACTCTTCCTACTACGATTTCAACAGTACCTTTATCAGCACTTTGTTTTGTTCCAACTGCTTTACCTAATACAGCACCAACACCTGGACTATTGTCTACCATAGCATATCCTGGTACACTACTTGCTACCAACATATCGCCTGCTTCGACCATACCAATTACTTTACAAGGAACTCTACCTTGCAATGCTACTGCACTTACAAACTCTCCAGCTAACTCTGCATTCATTAAGTGTGCTGGGTTAGTAGATACTACTCCTGCAATCTTAGTAGTTCCTTTGGATGTAGTTTCAGTAACTTCATTTGCTCCACCAAACATTAATACTGTGCCTGGTTCGTATGCAACATCACCTAAGTAGTTTTCTGCTAAGTCAGCATACTTTGCTGATGTTGCAGTACCACTAAACGTAGTTGCATATACTGTATTATACACTAATGACGAACTACCAATGTTGTAAGTATTAGTTGCATCTGGAATAACACCTGTTGCACTAAACTTAAATGGTGCTTTAGTTGTTGCGCCGTCTTTTGTAAGTATTGTAATTTCACCTGCAACTGACTTACCAGTATCAGCACCTAATGCAATACCAGTTGTGCCTGTGCCTTTTTCATTTGCCGCTTCAATAAAGTTAGTGTACACCCAGTCTGATGATAGTCTTGACTCTGCGGCAAAGTTACTGTTAGCTTGCAATGAACTTTGTGTATTTCCTCCGCTATTGCCAATGTCAATGCTTCCTGGAAATTCAGTAGTCATTGTAGCATTAGTACCAACGCCTTCAAGTATTACGCCGCCACCTGGTGCAAGCATTTGAATTGTTGTTGCCGCACCTGATTTTGGTTGTAAAATTACATATCCGTCATCAGCACCAACAACAAGTTTTGCAACTCTAACTTTACCATCGTCCTTAGTCATTACTAAACTACTGTTTGCACTAATAGTTGTAATAGGAACTTCTGTTGGAGTTGCTGCCGAGCCACTTATGTTACCTAGTACTCTTAGATCAGCCATACTCGGTAAGTCTGCTAAATCAACTCCACCAGCTTTAAGTGTTACCCAACCATTTGTTATTGTAAAGTCACCTGAGTCAAAACTAGCAAGTCCTAAATCACTTTGTGCAATACCAGTAGCGTTTACTCTAGTGCTTGCCGCATTCATGTTTAACTTGCTTTGTACAATTGCCGCTGTTGCTTTAACTGCCGCATTATCAATACTGCCTGCCGCAAAACTATACAATGCTGTAGTTGAACCTGCCGCTCTAGTAACAGTAACAGCCATTGCACTTGCCGCATCTGCAATTGCGTTAGCAATCTCATCAAACGGTCCGTCAAGTATATCTGCTGTTGGTCCACTAGTAACAATTATCTTATCACCACCTTTTGCTACTACGTTTGCTGTAGCTGTGTAAGTAATAATTTGTATGTTACCAAGTATTGGATCTGTTGTTGTTTCTACATCAACTACTGTACCTGTTGCACTGCTACTAGCTTGTGCAAAAGTTTGTGCCGCGGCCCATGTTCCAGTTCCGCCTATAGTATCAGCATCAATGATAAGTCTTTTCTTACCTGTAAATACAATTAACTGGTTTGCCAATGGACTATTAAACTCTGTGTTTCTTAGTTCTTCTAAACTATCAAAGTTATCAACAACACCGTCTACATATGCTTTAGTAGCCGCATGTGAGTTTGCACTTGGAGCCAGCAAGTTAGTAACTTGATTTGATCCCATGTTCATGTTGCCGGTCATTGCAGTAGTGCCGTCGAGCGCCATTGCACCTGAGCCAATAATATTGTTAGCTGTTAGTCCGTTATGATCCCAACCTAAGCGCCTGTTAACGTAACCGCGTACTGCACTTTGCGTTGGAACAATGTCTGAACCATTAGCAGTCATTCCGTTGTCTGTGCTAAATTCAGCAACAACAACACCACGTTTAAATCCAATTCCGTCTAAGTTACTTAACGCAATACTACCTGCGAATGTAACTGTACCAGTGCCTTGGTCAACTGTAAAGAACTTACCTACACGGAAGAAACCGTCTTGGTCTGTACTTACAAAGAAACAACGTCCTTTGTCACGTTCGTCAACTTCGTTAGCTTGTACTGCGGCTTGCGGATCACCTAATAGAACGTTTGGATAGTTACTGGTGTTAAAACTACCAGTACCAATGTCTAAGAAGTCGTGTCCTGTTGCTCTACAAGTTGAAATACTAACTGTAACATCACCTGGCGACGCAGCCGGTAAGCCGCAACGTAGTGTGTTAGTTTGTGATCCAGACAACACCATAGTTGAATGTATACCAGTTTGGTTTGATGCTTTGTTTAAGTCACTGTTTGCTACTTCTGCAATTTGTACAGTTGAATATGCTCCGCGATCGATATAGTTGCTAACTGTGTGTAGCTTACCTGACCATGCAAATACCATGTCACCTCGGTCAATTCGCTGCCTGTCACTTAGTGCTGTTACTTCTTCAATAGCAATAATATCATCGCCTGCTGTAGCACCTTGTGTTGCGCCACCAGCGCCGGAGTATGTTGCCGCTGCCGCATTTGTCTTATCAACAATAATTCTAACATAATCAAATGTTGCGTCAAAGTTTGTTAACACACTATTACTAGCTAATGCTTCGCCTGTTGATTCAGTTATTGTAAATGCAACTGTTCTGTATGTTTCTGTTGGTTGCTCGTCAAACTGGATAGCTGTACTTGGGCGTGTTGTAAGTGTAGCTGGGCTTGCTACGCCGTTTAGTACAAATGCTTGGTTCTGTCTATAACCAACAAGTGTATCTTCGTCTGTGTTCTCAATAAGTCCAGCATTATCAAATCCACTATTTGATGTAGTAAACGCAAATTTGTAAACTTGACCATCATGCTTTGGTGTATGTGTAGTTGCCGCAATTGTACCTGTGACTGTTACTGTAAGGATTGCACCCGAAGCATTAATTGTTGCTACTGTAATTGTAGCATTGTTAGCTGCCGTTGCACCATCTAGTTTTGCACCTAATACAGTAATTGTATTATTAACACTATAACCAGTACCTGCCGCTCTAACAGATGCTCCGTAGCCGCCTACTGTAGATTTAGTAATATCAAATTTTGCACCTGATCCACCAGCTTGGTTTAATGTGTATGCAACATCCTGATGCCCGTCAACAATAAAGTCTGCTACTTTACTAACACTACTAACTTCGTGTCTAACAAGTGTACCACTTGCATGTAAAATATCAACTTCACCTTTGTTTTGTGGGCTGTGTTCCATGTCGTATACATATACGTTTAACTGACCTGATGCTAATGTGTAACCACCTGTAACAACAAGAGCCGGCGCACCTAAGTTTGCACTGCCTGCTGACAATGTGATATCGTTAGTTGTATTAAATGTTCCTGATGTATCTTTTAAGTAAAGTACCTTACCTTTGGTTGTAAACACAACTGTACCAGTAGCACCTGTAACAGCCTGTGTTACTACGTTGCCTCTAGTGCTTAGTGTAAGCACGTCAGCAAATGTAAGTGTAATGTTTGCTTCTGCTGTTTTACCAGGCATTACCATGTTGTCACGCAATGTGACACTATCTGGAATTTCGTTTGGATCACTACCGTTAGCAACTAGTCCAAAGTTACCATATGCGTTAGATCCGTTAAGTGATCTAATCTCACCACCTTTGTTTGCATAGTATGCAGTATGGCAATAGTAAGTAAACTGTGATAC
>Ga0307994_1001761_pt1 | contig 12671 bp, 15 predicted proteins | sample EllFjometagen261_FD_203171 | JGI IMG/M metagenome (GOLD analysis project Ga0307994, IMG submission 203171) | Marine microbial communities from Ellis Fjord, Antarctic Ocean - #261 | ecosystem: Environmental > Aquatic > Marine > Unclassified | place: Southern Ocean | collected 2014-11-02 | reverse complement strand
AACAAAGTTTTGCGTTTATATACGGTAAATTTTCTAAGCACTACACATTACACAATCATCTTCTTCTTCCACCGCCACCGTAAACTGCAATGCCTTTGCTTTCGGCTGTGAACGCAGATAATACTGTCCTGTTTTCAGACCCTTCGTCCACGTATGGAAGTGAATCGACGTCAAGATGGCGCGGGTCGGCTCTTCCACATGAATGTTCAATGACTGTGATTGGTCAATATATGGTCCACGGTCTGCTGCCATATCAATAATCGATCTTTGCGAAATTTCCCATACAGTACGAAATACTTTCTTTATGTCATCGGGCACTTCTGGAATATTTTGTACTGAACCGCGATGCGCAATCAACTTTCGGCCTAATTCCTCCGACCAGATTCCACGCGCTTTCAAAGCACTCTGCAAGTATTTATTAATGACAATGTATTCGCCTGACAACACGCGCCGCGTATATAAATTGGATGTCCGTGGTTCAAATGATTCCGTATTTCCCAAAATAGAGGCGGTCGATGCTGTTGGCATTGGTGCGGTCAACAACGAATTTTGACAGCCAAATGTCTTCAAATCTTGTTTGAGTTGTGTCCATGGATGTCTGCTGTCGTTTGTTTGTTTACCCCACAATTCAATTTGTGTCTTCCCTTGTGAAAAAGGCGAACCTTCAAACGATAAATATGGCCCCAACTCTTTTGCCAATTGCACAGATTCTGAAAGTGCTGAAAAATAAATCGTTTCGAAAACATTTTTGTTTAATTGACGAGCGGCCTCCGAATCGTAGGACATGTTTAACATCTGAAACACGTCCGCCAATCCTTGGACTCCGATTCCAATGGGCCTGTGGGATAAATTGGACTTCTTGGCTTGTTTAATTGGATACCAATTGACGTCGATTGTTTTGTTCAGATTACGTGTGACCAAACGTGTTATTTTTTCCAGCTCGACGAAATCAAATTGATTTGATTTGCAAAATGTCGGTAATGCGATCGAGGCCAACGTACAAACTGCCGTTTCTTCGGGCGATGTGTATTCAACGATTTCGCAGCATAAATTGGACCCGCGGATGGTTCCAAGGTTTTGTTGATTCGATTTGCGATTGCAGTGGTCTTTGTACATCATGTAGGGTGTCCCCGTTTCGATTTGCGCGTCTAATATTTCAAACCATACTTCGCGCGCAGATTCGAATGTCTTTATAACTTTTCCTTGCTTTTCGCACGCTTCGTACAACGCTTTATAGTTGTCACCAATGGCGTCTTGCAAAGTTGGACATTGCGTCGGGCAGATGACGGACCATGGTTGGTTATTTTTGACACGTTCCATAAATAAATCGGAGATCCACAAACCATAAAATAAATCACGTGCTTTTTCGGCATCTACGCCGTGATTCTTTTTGAGTTCGAGAAAATCGAGAATATCGGGATGGTGTGGCTCTAAAAAGATGGCAAACGAACCCTTGCGCTTCCCGCCTCCTTGATCAACATACCTGGCAGTGTCGTTGAACACCCTAAGCATCGGCGCGAGACCATTCGACACTCCATTCGTACCGTTGATGGCTGAACCACCACCGCGAACATTCCCAACAGACAGGCCAATACCACCAGCACCTTTCGAAATCAATGCGCAGCGTTTTAGAGTTTCGAAAATACCTTCAATAGAATCGTCGACCATCGTCATTAAAAAACATGAAGCCAACTGTTGTTTTGCAAGTCCTGCATGAAACAACGTTGGCGTAGCATGTGTGTATTTTTTGAGCGAAGTTGCTTCATACGTTTGTCGAACAGCTTCCATGTTATCTCCATGCAATGCAACAGCAACGCGCATGAGCATGTATTGTGGCCGTTCAACAATAATGCCTTCTTTTTTTAAGAGATACGAACGTTCCAATGTTTTGAATCCCATCATATCATATTGGTAATCGCGTTCATGGACGATCATTGCATTGAGTGTATCCGCATTTTTTTCGCATGTCGCCACAAACGACGGACTCAATATATTTTCTAACATTTTCATACATTCGACAAATGTAGTAGGTGTATTCCTGTGCAACATTGAGACAAGAATTCTTCCACCTAAATGACTATACTGCCAATGGTTGACGGTCAAAGCAGCACATACTTCAGCAATATACACCGCAAGGTCTTGGGTCGATATTCCCGTGGAAAGTGACCCTTGTATACGCTTACCGACACTATTAACGTTAATGTCACGCAAGAACGGTCTTTTCTTGGTCAATTCTGTCAGAAAATGCTCTGCTTTACTGGTGGAATAGTTTTGTTTTGACCCATCGCGTTTTCTTAAGACGTGCATGATAATGATAGCAATTTTCAAAAGGCCATTTATACCTCCACTCGAGGGTCAAAAAGTGAGTCTGGATTTTCTCCGTCACAAGAATCCAATTCGAACGCAACTGCCTCTATCATGTTTTTTTCTGGAATTCCTCCAGGATGCACATCATTTTGTTTGTATACTTGGACATATGGTTGCTTTCCAATACATAGGCTAACTACCTTACCCATTAGTTCATATGGATAGACAGAGAATTTATACTCCGCTATGTTCATTTATCAACATATGTAGACCTTTTGTGTTCAAATTTATTACAATTAATTTGAACACAAAAAAAATGAATTGTACATGGAAATCAACGTCACAATGTTTAAAATTATTCAAATCCATTCAACACTGCAATTCCATGATCAATATCATGTTTGGGCCCAGTGGTGTCTCCATCATGTCCATGGATACCAGCAAAACATCTCTCGTGCGCCTCATTCTTACCCCCGAATTTTTTGAAGACTTTCAATGTGTTCAGCCGATGGTATTTGGAATATACACCGAAACATTGTCGAATGTCTTACAAAAAGCCAAACAATCTACCCTACATTGGAAAGCGGCAGACGATGGTGCATTGACCATCGTCTTACAAGAACAAGATTTTAAAACAGAATTTACGCTGCGTTCCATTTGCATTGACGATGTTCAGTTGGACATTCCCGAAATGCAAGATGACGTTGCTTTCGAAGTCGCCGCCAACGTCGTACAAGATTGGACGTCTAAAGTACTCATGACAAACTCCGACATTGCCTTTGACATTACACAACAACAATTTGTTTGCAGTTCCGAGAATACAGAGTTGGGGGAAATCAAACATACGGAACCCATTAATGGTGAAAGAATTCGTTTGTCATCATATCGGCTCGATGTGAATATTGCGTTGTCGTGTAATGCCACCAAATCTCTGGCAATTTTTTCTGCGGCGGGTGGAGATACATGTTTTGTTGGATTTTCCAATCAACAACCGTCAAGAATACAAGTAAATTTAGGAGAAGGATCAACATTATGTTTATTTGTAGCACCAAAAATATTAGATGATTAGTTATTTTTATTGGTCTAATTTTAAAGAGTTCAAACTAATTTGAATAGACAGGGTAAGACAGACGCCGTGTTTGTTTCCGTCTCCAAAATCTATTCAAATTAGTTTGAATATTTTTATAGTTCATCTCTATTAATTGTGCGTCTGCTCATTATCTCGTCGGACGTTAATTACAACCATATTTAGAATTGTAGTATCTCTTCGCTTTTATCGGAATCCACCAAACATGTACCATTGGTTAATATTGCAACATAACAACATCCTGCAATATTTGCAGCTGCGTTCCCGGTTGCACAAACATGTAAATTTGTTGTTGCTGTTTGTATAAATGGTACATACTATCGTCCTTAAAGATGTTCCCTCCTGTAAGGCACATTAGTACCATAATCTGGAATAATTTTCAGTAAAAAAAATGCTTTTTTCTTGGATGAGAGTAATGTTATTCTATGTGTGAGTGATTTTTTTCAGTTTATTTTTGTGTTGCTAACAATTTATATGCTGACCAAAAATTGAATTTTGGTCAATTAGTGGGCCTAGCATAGCAGGAGGGTACATCTTTAAACAATTTTAGGACTCTGACAGGTGGAATTCTATTTAAAAAAAGAAAAACAACTTTCTATTCTAAAAAAAAAAGAGAACTATGTCTAGTCCCCCACTCCTTACAGTACAACGGCAGCTATCTGCCATTTTAGTAGCGGCGGCGGGCTGTAAAGCAGTGTATCCGACCCTAGACGAAAGAAAGAAACATTTCATGCAATGGAATGAACCAACAGTGGAAAAATTACTAACGGAAAGTTGTGTAGCCGATTGCTATAGAATAGCATTGGCTTTACTGTTGGTAAACAAAGAAAATTGTAAAGGGTTGCGTCCTGGACATCTTTCTGGACTCATCTCTTTCTTGTTCTCTACTGTTGAACAAGTGGAACAGAGAGATACAATGCAGAGAGGTGATGTAGTTTATCTTGAAAATACTTTATTAACACAAATTAGCAAAAATATCAAACATTTTCATTCTGGTGCAATTGGGTGGTGGGTCATCGCATTTGGCAAAGGGGCTGATTTAAAACATGAAGACATTGAATACTACAAAAAACAAACAAATGAACCCATCGATGACAATGCGTATTACATTTTGGCATTTGTAGGGCGTTGTATTCAGTTACTTACCTTGGAAGCTTTGATTAAAGAAATGTTTGTAAGAGGGGATCGAGATTTAGAAAAATCTAACATTTCTTTAAAAAAAAAACAAGAGTATTCTGAAAAAAAAATAATAAAAGTAAAAGTACGGGGACATGTTTGTTCATTCCAAACTGAAAATATAAAGAATTATGTTCAACAACTTACACACAAATATAACACCGCCATATTGGAAATTAAAGGGGATATCAAGAATCTAACCACAGCGAAATTAGATTTGATACGCATGTTTACAGAAGGCAACAACACATATAGGAAATTACTAACATTACAACGACGATAAAAAATAACTCATTTCCAAATACGTTGCAAATTAACTTCAAAGACTGACTGGCTGCAGCAGCATAATATCTCTGCGCAACATGCATGAGAAGTTGCGACAATCGCACCCAAAGCTTAAACTTAATACACACTTACGTTAGAAGGTACATGCAATCAATTTGGTATTAGAATTATATTAACTCAGAAATTATTTACATGTAATTTGAGATCTCTATTCGATATATTTACAGTGTGAACGATTGTGTCTCTTCTGATTGACTCGGCCTATTGGCACGAACAACACACAAATTGGGTCCTATAACCGATCATTTTCTAATGGGGTGGAAGAATCAGCGCTAAAAGCTGGTTGTGTTGTCTAGGGCGATGTCCGTAGAAATCATTCGGTCATATGTTACACACATTATAAAAGTATATAAGAACATTTAAAACATAGAAATTCAATGTCTTTGACCACAACGCCAAAGTGTTTATCTGGGTCAATAAACAAAGTGTCGAACAAACAAGTGCAATCGTTAAAGACTAACAAAGGACATGACATAAACTGGCGTGACAATTACATTCGTACCAAACTGTATGCCCATCAAGACACCAATGTGGATCAGAGCGCATACGACGCCCTTGTTGTCAGTCTTCTGTCCCCTCTCGAACACGTAGATCACGTAGATCACGTAGCGAAAAAATCTTGACCAGATTTCCCATTTTCGTTTATATTTAAAAAGTCTGCAACTTTCCGTCGTTGGATTGGATTTAGACCAAGAAGTATTCCCGTTTTCTCTAAATAGGTAGCTATCGTATATATGGCGTCGTCATACAGTATATCACTTGTGTATTCCTTCTTTTCATTTGTAATCCAACATCCACGGACTCGTTTATCGGGATGTCGAATTTTAGCATAAGAGGCATACAATAATGCTTGGTCTTTTACTTTTTTGCGTTTTTGAGTCGGATTTGTACGATTAATAATTTTACACTCTACTGCCAATAGACAGCGGTCTTTTATGGCCAGAATGTCACCTTTACCAAACTGTGAAAGATTTTCGACTGGATACCACTCTATGACAATCGACCAACCGAGTTTTTCCAAACGTTTAACAGTGAGCGCAATTAAATCTTGTTCTTCCATTCTTTTTGTCAGTAATGTCAGTAATGTCAATATATAGTCGAACGAGCAAAATTTACTAACCCTTGAAAGAAATCTGAGACTCTTAAACTTTAACAAAACTAACTGACGCTGAGATTTGAAGACATATAATCACCGTATTATAGGACAGTCGAATTGGCAGCTTGTGAAACAGTGATTTTCCTCTGCGATTTTCCTGCGATTTTTTTTCTATTTAAAACTGAATATGCAATGTCGATATTGTTTAGAGACATCAGGGGAATTGATACACCCCTGTAAATGTACGACACCTGTTCATCACAAATGTCTCGTAAAATGGCTCGAAACAAGCAATCGTGTAGATTGTGAGATTTGCAACCATCTATGGCACGATAATGTGGCTAAACAAATTGAAGAAGCTCGAGTGATCCTAAACCTTGTAAAGGCATCGTCATTTGTCATCCTTTTTAATATTTTTACTTCGTTGATGGGGTTAAATATTATCGCAAAGTGTACATTGGTGGCTACATTGGTTGCGTGTGCGCTTAATGTGTGTAATATTGTTGTTTTTATGCCGTTTATAATAGCACGACCTTATTTCGCACCTGTTTCGATGTTGACATGTCTTTTATTTGTAGGACAAAGAATAATACCAATAATAGACGAATATCTATAAATTAAAATTTAAGTTTATTTTCAGCTCTTCAATTAGAGAATTTTTTTCTTCGATATTTGTAAATTTTGCGAACCTCTCGACCAACTTATCCAATCGGAAGTCTCGTGCTTTATTATGGTCTTGTGTTGAATAATGGACGCGTGACGTCGATAACACAACACCGTCAAATTTATTGTCACGGGTTACGAAATGAATAATGTCAGATTTAAATTCTTCCCAATCCGGATCTTCGTCATTTTGCGTTGATGTGTCTTGACCCATTTTTTAAAAGAATAAGCGCTTATTTATATAACTATTTGGTTGTTTAAAATATACACTATAAGTTCTATTCAAAAATAATAATAATAATGGCCTTCTTCAAATCATTTGTTGTGGACAATGTCATTGGTCCCATCGAAGCAACTCTCTTATCAGAACGCGAGTACTTACAACGGCAAACTGAACGGGCGCTTGAAACTATAGGAGGTCCACCACAAGCGAGTATTCGTGAAATATACCACCGTTTCCGAGATGCTTTAGAAAGCAATAAAGTTCGCAGAGCACTCCATCAAAGGATTGTGGAATACTTGGATGAATACGAAGATCAAAACGCTGCCGCCCAATCAATGTTTGAAGACATTGAGCGTGATTGCTTCGATGCGATACCCTTTGTTAACGATTTGTTGTGCAACGCTAACGCTTTACTGTTTTTCAACAACGAAGAACTGTACAATATTTTCAACACAAATTTAGAAAATTTATACAAAAATTTGACGCGCGAAGAACAACTAAAATTTGCTCCAAAAGTTTTCGAAACACATGGCCACTTATTGCGAATATTAGATGAAAAAGACCGTTCCAAAACACTTTGCGCAATTGCGGTCCAAAGTTTTGGAACGTCATTGCAGTATGTGTCGGAGAATCTGAAATCAAAACCTTTGGTGACATTGGCAGTACAAGAGTCTGGTTACGCTTTGGAGTACGCTCCAAAGAAATTTCAACGTGATTTAGTATGTGTTGCGTATATAAGAGCTGGAAAAAATATCCTTGGTCATTCTTGGTTTCAAACTATCTTCAATGAACTAACAGAAAAAGAACGACAAGAATGTATTCGACAAGAAATAGATGATAGAAATTATGAAGCGGGTGAATGGCATTGGCAACACCGCTAATTATTTATATATTTTAAAATATGTTAAAATATTTTCTATTTGATTTGAATCGACAAAACAAGACACCAATTTAACGAAAATACAGTATTAATATGTCTTAACAACACCAAATAAACACAATAAATAAAACAAATTGGCTTCTATATATATATATATATATATCACATTGTGTGGTAATGTATGCCGAAAGAGACAATTGTTTTACCAGACCACACGGCCCACCTTCTGGAGCCTATTGTTTCAATAGTTAATCAGTATTTAGCGGCAGATGGTCAGTTTGTTGTGTTTCACAATGGTGCTCCAGTTGGATGTACACATGACGTACAGACGCTGGCAACTGTGCTTCGAACAGCCAGGCAATCGAGGACAATTTCCACGGACGTGTGCATAGCCGTTTCAAATGGTCATTTGGACATTTGGACAGATTCTGGCCGTGTTTCTCGGCCTGTTTTTATTGTTAAAGATTCTAAATTGGGGATCACAGATGAACAAGTCGCAGATTTAAAATCGGGACGACTTCGTTGGGATGATTTATTTTCATTAGGTATTATTGAAAACTTGTCCGTGTACGAGGAAGAATCGGCTTTGATCGCATTGCGCCCCGAAAAAATCACCGGCGACCATTCGCATTGTGAATTAGATCCCGCACTCATATTGGGTACATTGGCATCGACGATTCCATATCCTGATCAGTCGCCGTACCATAAAATGGCGAGGCCGCCCATGACACAGAAAAATAATATGATATGGTCACGACTGATTCTTCGGCGCCACGAACCAAAGGCCACTTTGAAATTCGACAAATCATAGTCAATAAAACATATTGATTTAACATGTTTTATTGGGATGATCATTGTATAATCCCTTTATTACTTCAAGTCCTGATGCATTGCAATTCTCCAGCGAGGTTGGGCAAGCGGGGGTGGTTAATTCAACCGGAATCGTACATCCTGCGCCATCAGAGACACGTAATTGACCAGCTGGACATGCAGGCATAATACAGCCAACGTATGGCACATTAACATCTATACAGACTTGTGGACGACAACCAAACGGATGATCATCACCTATACACATGGGTTTATTGTACTCTGTTGCACCTAAAAACATGTCAGCCATATCCGTCACCTCGGACGTGTCCCAGCCGCTGATATCCTGATCGAACGCGATGGCACCAGAAAACATGCTGTGCATATCCGTCACCTGCTTTGTGTCGAACGTCAGCGGTTGATTGAACGCTGTGGCACCCTGAAACATGTCACCCATAGTCATCACCTGCTTTGTGTTGAACGTCAGCGGCTGATTGAACGCTGTGGCTTTATAAAACATACCCTGCATATCCGTCACCTGCTTTGTGTCGAACGGCAGCGGCTGATTGAACGCGTAGGCATTCCAAAACATGCCAGACATATCCGTCACCTGCTTTGTGTCGAACGTCAGCCGCTGATTGAACGCTCTGGCATCATAAAACATGTCCTCCATATCCGTCACCTGTGTTGTGTTGAACGTCAGCGGCTGATTGAACGCGTAGGCACCATCAAACATTTGGTCCATATCCATCACCTGGGACGTGACCCACGCACCAATTGGTGCGTTAAAGGCAGTCTTACCCTTAAAAAGATCTGACATATCGGTCACCTTGGACACGTCCCAGTCCTTCATCTCGGTAAAACCCGCCACCCCACAACTACTAGCACAGCACACTTGTCCTGTAGAGTTGGCCCTCAAGCAAATATTAATAGCTGTGACCAAGTCATCTTTGGATGTGAACGCTGCTGCTGAAACTGTTGTCACTGTCAAAAAAAGTATGAACCAGCTGCGCATTATGTGGTGCGGATTGGCGCTATTTATAGTATTTTTTTTTAAACAAGTTTGTGATAATGCCCGTTATTTCATCAGTATTCACGTGGTTCACATGATTTCGAACCTGCTGAACCAGGTGATGCTCGGTTTTCAACTCGCGCTTGTACAATAAAGTACGAAATTTTGACGTTTTCTTAGGTCTACCGTTTAACATTGCTTCGACGGCATTACTCACACATTTGATTGCTGATTACGTCGGAAGAAAACCGGGGAGATTATTAATACAGGTTGGGGATGCACACGTATATGAGGAACATGACACTGTCTGTCAAGAACAAATTGCCAGAGAGGTTATGCCATTACCAACGATTCAAGTACTTCGTACAAGTGAAGAGTTGCGTTTTGATGTCAACGATGTGGTCTTAATGAATTACAAACCACACGGGCGTTTGTCTGCACCGATGAAACCATAAAAAAATGTCAAAACGTAAACGAGTCGCTGATGAGATTTAACGAAAAGTTGGTATTAATATGTCTTGACAACCTTTTAATATGAAAACTCATTCATTTTCGCCTCCCCCTTTATTTCATCAGTATTCACGTGGTTCACATGATTTCGAACCTGCTGAACCAGGTGATGCTCGGTTTTCAACTCGCGCTTGTACAATAAAGTACGAAATTTTAAAATATTTGATGGATACTATTGACGACCTTAAAGAGGTTAAACCTTTTACCAATAAAGATAAAAACATGATGGACAAGATATTTTTCAAAACAAAAGGTGAGTTGAACAAAGTAAATAAAAAGAATTTATGCGAATCTTATGGGTTTGTAGAGCGAGCGCCAAGGTCAGGCGTGGGTGACCATTTTTTCCCAGTTCGTAATATTGGTTCTAAAATAAGTATATATGGAACAAATAATGATTGGAACAAATTACCTGTAAAAGGTACTTCCAACGTACAATATACAACTCAAGTGGTCGAAAAAGATTTGCGGAATAATGATAAAACAGAATTGGCGATATTTGATTCAGAATTAATGAAAATTGACAAAATTATTGGTGAAGAGGATTCACATGAGTTGTCGTTTGAAGACTTTCTAGGTGTTATGTTATGGAATATAAGACAACAGCCGAACAACATAAAGTCGATATTCGACGAGGACATAGAAAGTTTGAAAAACTGCAAATTTCGAATTATTTCGAGAACGGGAAGCGAACGCACTGCATTCTGGGCGAAATTCCCAGATGTTGACCATATTCAATCTCAGGCAACATTAATAACTAACGACATCCGTCCAACAGACAAACTACAATTATTTGTAAAAAAATTATCTCTCACTGATGAAGAAAAATCGATTATTAGTGACCTAAGAATCGAACAAGAACGATCTGATTTGATTGATGTCCTGTTGTATGACAATGTAAATATTGTTACAGGAGATTTGGATTGGGAAAACATTAAAGAGAATATAACAAGCATTGAAAAAAAACTAGAAAAGGAGTGTATCTTTATCTTGGGGAAAAAAATTTTAAATAGAACGTCAGTTCCCATGCTTTTGGTCTTGGTGAATGCAAACTTTGAAATGTACGACACAAACATAAGAAAAATGATACATCGATATACCATGGAGGAATTATTAATTGGAAACGAATTGAGTGTTTTTTTTTACAATAAACTACTTGGAGGAGGAGATGGGGATAAAAAACGAATGTCATTTGCAACTTGGTACGTGTGTATCAAACATACTCTACGTGACCTCTTGAAAACAAACACAAATTATGTGAATAGACATGATCCTGATACACAAAAAAACAACAGTAAAATTTATTCTGTTTCAATCCAAAGTGATAACGTAGCATTTCAACTCGAAGTATTAGAAAAAATCAAACATTTTATACAGTGGCCTATTTCAACTGCGTTTAAAGATAAATTAAAGGTTTGTCTTTATACTTTATTCGGTGTTCAAGATAAGAATGGAATAATGGACTTAAAAAAAATTCCGAATTCGAAAATTACTCGACCACCTATTCGATGGAAATGTACACCACTCGAAATAACTATTATGACGAGTCTATGGGAATATTACGTCCAAACAAAAGGTGGTTGTATGTTCAGAGAATTGGCGCCACATGATGTTGTTGCACTTGAAGAATTAGCGATCACGAGCGAAGAAAAACTAATAGAGGACATGAAAAAACATCCGGCGTTTAATAACATACTTAACAGGCAAAGCGATGAACTTTAGACAGGTAATCCCACTACACATGGAGAGCAATGAGGAAGACGCGCATGTTCCCGTATTAACGCAAACACGCACGGCCGGGGCAATTCGGGTACCATTGGGCGCAATCTTTCGCGTTTGTATGATGGTCGGTGTGCATGTTCACGGGTCGAACCAAATTGGTCGACTCGTTTATGCCAACACGCGCCATGACCACATGCACGACATGGTTTGTGTTCTGAACCAATATGCTTGGGACAACATTTGCAAAACTCACATTGGAAACGCATTTGTTTGCAAAAACAAGGATACAATTACTAATTACACATATGTGCGTCTTCACCAGAGTTTTGACTCACGAGGGGAAGTGGACTTTTTTACAATTATATTTTAAAATTTGAAAAAATTACAATTATATTTTAAAATTTGAAAAGATTATAATTTATGGTCTAAATGTCCAAACAAAGGCAAGTTGGGTATTGTTCCTACGTTGTACATTTGTCTATACAGACGATACATGGCATTAAGAAATTCTGGACTCGAATACGCATGCCAATCCGAATTTGACCGACCACCACGGGTCATTCGCATAATAGTATAATAAGCTCGGTAGATCGTTTGCCCCTTTGCATTAAATTCTGCTTCCGACTCCATGGCATTCACAAAGTGCCACAACTGTTCTCCCAATTTACAGTACGCGTTCATAGGGACTTGTTGCCACACGGGTTTATTATCGTAGTTGGTGAATAAAAATTCCAACATGTACCAAAACTGATGTTTGTTTTTGTAGAATTCTGGAACATTTAAGGCAGTGGATACAGTCAACGGAGTAAGAGTAAGAGACATACTTTTTTACTCTAGTCACGT
>Ga0307994_1001760_pt1 | contig 12676 bp, 10 predicted proteins | sample EllFjometagen261_FD_203171 | JGI IMG/M metagenome (GOLD analysis project Ga0307994, IMG submission 203171) | Marine microbial communities from Ellis Fjord, Antarctic Ocean - #261 | ecosystem: Environmental > Aquatic > Marine > Unclassified | place: Southern Ocean | collected 2014-11-02 | reverse complement strand
CATGTACGACTTCGATTGCGATCTCGTCGGTGCCCGAGATCGGGTGCCAAAGATCTCTGGCAACAGGATCAGATATGTCAGATTCTGTGCTCACCGGTTCATCTTAAGCAATCCTGAAGGCGCCAGCTGGAAGTGCTACATTCACCGACATGTATTCGAATCAGCACGTATCTTGTCGCTCCCTGCGCGCGGTCGCGGTATTGATTGCCGCACTCGCTTTGTTCGCAGCCGCATGTGGAGGCAGCGACGACAGCGACTCAGCATCGACTAGCGATGGTGATGCGCCAAAGCTGGCCATCGTGTATTCAGCTGAATGGAACGATGGCTCGTGGGGCCAGGTTGCCTTTGATGGGGCCAACGGGATGCTCGCCGATGGGATCATTTCTGACCTCGCGCTGGTTGAGAACGTGCCGCCGGGTGCCGAGGCTGAACGGGCACTTCGCGACTTTGCCGACCAGGGTTTCAACCCAATTGTCGCCCACTCGTTTAACTACGGTGACGACGTTAAGAAAGTGGCCGCCGACTTCCCGGACACCATCTTTGTGTATGCCGGTGGATTTGGCGACGTTGCTGCGAATGTCGGTGACTATGAGCAGCCCTTCTATCAAGCGGCGTACCTCGAAGGTATTCTCGCCGCCGGCGTTGCTGGTTCAGGCGACGTTGCAGGTGCAGGCGGCTACGAGATTCCAGCGTGTTACTCCATGTACGAAGCTTTCCTCGCCGGCGCACAAGAAGTGCTGCCTGGCACCAACGGCACTTTCGTTGCCGTGGGCGATTGGTACGACGTACAACTGGCTAAGGAAGCAGCCTTAGGTCAGGCCGACAACGATGCCACGATGTACATCGGATGCGGCCAAGGCCCGACGTTCGGCCAGATCGAAGCTGCCAATGACACCGGTGGTGTTTCGGCTGGATATGTCGGTGACATGTCTGACCTCGGTGATTCGGTTCTCAGCTCGTTCGTGTGGCGTCTCGACAAGACGATGGAACTCATCGTCGCCGACGTTGCTGCTGGCAAGAACGAAGCGCAGTACTACTCGGTACCACTAGCCGATGGCGGCATGGAAGTTGTGATCTCCGATGGTCGCAAGGCCGACATTCCGGCCGCGACGATGGAACTGTTCAACGAACGGCTCGAACAGATCCAGAATGGCGAGTTCGACGTGCCGTTCATTCCTGAACGAGGCTGACCCAGGGTGAATACCTCGTCGTCGATGAACGACGTCGACGTTTCATCTGAAACCGTGCTGGCAGATATGCGCCAGGTCACCCGACGGTTCGGCGACACGGTCGCGCTCGATGGGGTAAATCTTGAGCTGCGGGCGGGCGAGATCCACGCGCTACTCGGTGCAAATGGCGCTGGCAAGACAACGCTCATGCGCATCTTGGCAGGCCTCGACTCGCCGAACGAAGGGTCGGTCGAGGTCCTCGGTCAACCGGTCGAGAATTTTGATCCAGGTGAGTTGCGTGAACGCGGCGTCGCGCTGGTGCAACAACACTTCACGCTCGTTCCGACGCTCACCGCTTCTGAGAATCTGATTTTGGCTCGGCCAACTGGTGCACTGCTCCCGAACAGACGCGAGAGCGCGGCGCGGTTAAATGAGCTGGCCGAACGGTACGGCCTTAGTGTTCGCGATGGCATCCCAGCCGGTGATCTCTCCGTTGGCGAACAACAACGTCTTGAGCTTTTACGGGCCCTAGACGCTGACGCAAAAATCCTGTTGCTCGATGAACCCACCGCGGTGCTGACTGATTCTGAGGCGGAACGTCTCCTTGATGTTGCTCAAAGTCTGGCGTCGCAGGGCAGGTCACTGGTTATCATCACCCATCGGCTGGCCGAGGTTGCCGCCTGTGATCGGGTGACGGTTCTGCGCGAAGGTCGCGAGGTTATAACGAATGGTGCAGTCGCAGACTATGACCGTTCGGACCTCGCGTCGGCAATGATCGGCTCCGAGACGTCGGGTACGTTCACTCAGCGAGGCGAGCGATCGTTCACACCAGGTACGGCCCGGCTGAAAATCGAAGATTTGTCGTTGGATCGCGTTAGCGGTCTCTCCCTGACCGTCGATGTCGGCGAGATTGTCGGCATAGCGGGCGTTGATGGCAACGGTCAGTCTGAAGTCGAGGCCGCCCTGTCGGGTCGTGTCGCTCCCGAACACGGTGCCGTGTCGATCGACGGCGCGCCAATCGTCGGCGGTGATCCGCGGGCTCGCCGGGCGCAAGGACTTGCGTACATCCCATCCGATCGCTATTCCTGGGGCTTGATCCAAGCCATGGAACTCTCTGACAATCTCGAGCTTGGGCGAGTGCCACGCATACGCCCACCCCGTACCGAGCGCCACGCCGCCGCTCAACCCGACCTTGATCATTGGGATGTTCGCGCTGCCGGACCCCATGCCAAGGCGGGGTCACTATCGGGTGGCAATGCACAGAAACTCGTGCTCGCTCGTGAACTCGTTAGCGGGTCCAAAGCGGTGTTGGCGTGTTACCCGACTCGCGGGCTCGACCCCGAAGCGGCAGATACTGTCGCGACTCGGCTCGTTGAAGCAGCCGAAGGCGGCGCAGGTATTCTCTGGATTGGCGCTGAACTCGACGAGTTGTTGGCCGTCGCGGATCGCATCGAAGTGTTGTCCGATGGTGCTTTGTTCGGCCCGTTCCTTCCGCCATTTGATCGAGAAGCAATTGGGCTTGCCATGGCTGGTGGCGGTCTGCTGAATCAGGATGACCAAGGATGACCACGACCCTGTCCACGGCCGACTCTTCCACTGACCCACAACGCGGCCTTGACAAGTGGATTGGGTCGATCACAGAGCGAGCTACCCAAGAGGGCATGCTGTCCGCGATCTTGGTTCCGGTAGCTTCAGTACTGGCCGCTCTCTTGGTCGGTGCCGCTCTCATCGTGTTCGACGGGTCGAATCCGTTCTCGGTATACGGAGCCATTCTGCGCGGCGTGTTCACGAAACCTCGTGGTTTCAGCGATACGGCGACCGCGGCCACGCCGCTGATACTCATTGCCATTGGTTATGCGCTTGCGTACCGCGCTCGAGTGTTCACAATCGGGGGCGAAGGCCAGTATCTCGTCGGGGCAGTAGCCGGAACGGCCCTGGTGACCGCAGCGGGTTTTCGCGATCTTCCTCGACCGATTCTTATCGCCGCTGGGCTTCTTGCCGCGATCGTCGCTGGGGCCATATGGAGCGGCATCGCCGGATGGCTCGGCGTCCGCTTCGGTGCCAGCATTGTGATCTCAACGCTAATGTTGGGGTTCATCGGTGACAGCGTGTTGCAGTGGGCCGTACGTGATGGCATTCGCGATCCCGACTCCTTTATCGCCAACAGTCGGCTGCTCGGCGATGCCGAGCTTCCAGGGCTCCCCGGGACGACAACCCATATTGGGTTCTTGCTGGCTTTGCTGGTCGTACCAATTGCGTGGTGGTTTGTCTCGCGCCATCGTGCCGGATTTCGCATCGATGCACTTGGGCACAATCCAGCTGCGCTCGATGCAAACGAGTACCCCTCATCCAAGATTGTGATTGGGGTCATGTTGGCGGCTGGCGCGCTCGCAGGGCTGGCTGGCATGGTCGAGATAGCGGGTGTCAACGGCCGACTAGGCCAAGAAGCATCAGTCGGATTCGGCTGGGATGCAATCATCGTGGCGCTGCTTGGCCGACTACACCCGGTCGGTGTCCTGATCGCAGGTATCGGCATGGCTGGCCTCACGATCGGCTTCCAATCAAGCCAGCGCGAGCTTGCGCTCCCGTCATCGCTTGTCTCTCTTATCACGGCGCTAATCGTGATCTTCGTTGTGTTCGGAGACGCTTTGGCCACTCGCATGAAAGAGCGACGCTAATGATTCGTCGACAGAGGACTCGCTAGTGGACGTTCTGTTCAAAATCGCGACAATCGAAGCCGCGATACGGCTTGGATTGCCGGTCGCGCTCGCAGCTCTCGGTGCCATTATCAGCGAACGAAGTGGCGTGCTCAACCTAGGACTCGAGGGCATGATGCTTTCAGGGGCATTGGGCGGTTACATGGCAAACGAGGCCACAGGATCTCCCTGGCTTGGCTTGTTGGTCGGCCTGCTCGTCGGTGCATTCGCAGGAGCCATACTGGCCGGCCTGGTCGTCTCGATGCGTACGAATCAGGTCGTAACCGGAATTGCGTTCACGCTGGTCGCTGCTGCGGTGACCACGTATCTGTTCCAGCTTCGATGGTCAATCGGCGACGTTCCGCCCCGTGTACAGCGTCTGGGTATGACGCCGCTCATTATCGTGACTCTCGTCTGCTTGGTTTCGGTCTGGTTCCTGTTTCACCGCACAACGATTGGTCTAGCGATAGCAGCCGTTGGCGAATCACCGGCATCCGCAGACGCTCTTGGCTACCCGGTCGTGAAGCTGCGGTGGATGGCAACGATGGCCGGCGGCGCGTTGGCCGGACTTGGTGGGTCAGTTCTTGTGAACGGACCGCTGGGTTTGTTCATCGAGGGTGTCACCGCCGGACGAGGTTGGGTCGCGCTAGCACTCGTTGTGTTCGCGGGCTGGAAGCCGTTCCCTGCCGTTGCAGGTGCCTTCCTGTTTGGGCTTTGTGATGCTGCTCAGCTGCGCTTGCAAGGCACCGCAACCGAAGTGCCCTACGAGGTGTTTCTTGCGTTGCCTTATGTGGTGACACTCATAGCGCTCGTGCTTCGAGCTCGGGTCAGTCGCACGCCTTCGGCACTTGGGGTGCCCTATGTTCGTGGAGTGAGCTAACGATCTGTGATGTAGAGCCAAGGAGATACTGCTATGGAGTTTGACGTCGTACCGGTTGATCTAACGGGCTGGTACCAGGGTGGTGCTCAAGATCGCGACGACGTCGCTCGCAAGATCGACGCTGCGTGTGCGGGTTCGGGCTTTCTCGCTATCACCGGGCACCAGGTGGTCTCAACGGTGATCTCCGACATGTTCGAAACCACCACCGAGTTCTTTGAACGCAACGTCGAGCAGAAGATGAACGTCTACCTCGACGATAAGGCCGCAAACCGTGGCTATGCCCCCCTGGGCAGCGAGGCGTTGAGCTACAGCCTTGGGGTCGAGAGTCCGCCTGACCTCTTCGAAGCATTCAATATGGGTCGTCAGGTGCCGCCGGCGAGCGCCGATGAAGAGGTCAGCGCCGCCTACTTCTCACCGAACCTCTGGCCCGACGATGTGTTCCGTGATGTGTGGCTTCGTTACTGGCACGCATGTGAGGCGCTCGGGCTCGACTTGGTAGACATCTTTGCCGTGGCCCTCGATCTACCGCCCGGATACTTCCGACCATTTGTCGATGAATCGATCAGCGTGATGCGAGCGAATTGGTACAACCGTGCGACTGGCGCACCACCACCAGAACCAGGGCAGCTTCGAATGGGTGCGCATAGCGACTACGGCTGTTTGACGATTCTGGCTGGCGATGAAGTTCCCGGCCTGCAGATTCGCGATACCGAGGGAGATTGGCACGATGTGCAGCCACCCAACGGTGGCTTTCTCGTCAACCTTGGTGATCTACTGGCTGAGTGGACAAACGATCGGTGGAGGGCAACCGTGCATCGGGTTGTGCCTCCTGTGGATGGCCTCGACGGTGCCTTTCGACGACGCAGCATTGCCTGGTTTCAACAACCCAACCACGATGCACTCATCGAGGTCCTGCCGACCTGCGTCAGTGAAGACAACCCAGCGCGTTACCGGCCGATCACGTCGGGTGAACATCTGATGGCCAAGCTGCTCGGTCCGCGGTCGCTCACCAAGTCTGAAGCCGACCAACAGTTCATGCATTGATAGTGCTGGGCATACGGCGTTGGGAACGAAGAAGTCTGCCGCGGAACTCTAGGGCCTGCCAAGTGACGTGTTGACCTATCCGCTAGGTCCCTAAGGCAGCGCTGTCGCGATCGTGCTGAGATAACGATGTTGGTCTGGCATCTCGAACATGGGGACCAGGAACTCGTCGATAGCAAGGTCATCACATAGTGCGACGACTTCGGCTGCACAATCCGCGGCGCTTCCGCGGATGATGAATGGCTCGACCCATTCGTCGCGGACATACGCTGCTGCGGCCTCGATACCGCCGGACATGGCAGAGCGGATCTGAGCCACATCTGCATCACCAATGCCAAGCGCGTCTTTGACCGGCTGGGGTGCATCGACGAGCCGATAGGTCATGTGAGGACGGACGAACTCGAGGTCGTCGTCGTCGGTCACGATCGCAGTTGAGTAGCAGATCCTCGTCGGACCCTGGCTGCGAACACGGTTGACATAGTCGGCGAGACTGGGTTTGTAGATGAAGTCGAGCATGACACCGTCGGCGAGTTCGGCGCCGAGTGCCAACATCTTCGGGCCGCGGCCAGCGAGCCATATCTCGATATCGGGCCGGCCATAGCTGATCTTTGCTGAGTTGAGCTTGGCTGTTGGTCCGTCATGATCAACCGTTGCGCCGCTGAAGAGTTGGCGCGCGATCGCGATCACGTCGCGAACTGCGGCTAGTGGGCGTGTCCGTTCGAGCCCGATTGGATCCAGGGTGAGCGAGCCACCTGCTCCGAGTCCCAGGAATGCTCGCCCGCCACTCATCTCGTCGAGGCTGGCAATAGCCGACGCTGTCTGGGCAGGGTGCCGGGTGTACGGGTTCGTAATACCTGGCCCGATCCGGAGATGCTCGGTCGCGGCGGCAATGGCCGCCATTGTGACGTAGACGTCGCGCGTGACGAGCCCTTCGTCGTATACCCAGCAGCGATCAAACCCCAGCCGCTCAGCGTGTACCGCGAGCGCGACCATCTCATCGATCGGCCCTTCGGGGATGATGTTGATGCTCTTCTTCATAGTGTCTGGAGACCCCCGTTGATCAGTGAGAGCCCCGCGGTCTCCAGACCGAACACTCCGCTCGTTGTCGGCTTCGCCAACGAAGCCGCTCGGGCCTGCCGCTGACGCTACTCGAATTCGAGAACGGCGACGGCGGTGGTGGGTGAACGATCGTTGAGTTCGCCTACCAGTTCGTCGACGAACGGTATGTTGACTGCGTCGACCTTGGTGACAGCAATCACCAACCGTGCGCGCAAGGGCATTTCCTTGCGGGCACCGCGCTCGTGCAACAACACCGACGCTGCACTAGCCGGGCTTAAGCGTTCGTATGGTGTGCAACCAGCGAGGGCCGCTACCCGCAGCGGACGGTGGCATTGATCGCCGATCACTCGCCCAAGGGCATCGGCACCGATGACCGAGATCATCGTTGTTGTTGTGTCGCCGACCACTGGTTCGTGACCAGCGGGAGCCTTGAAGGGACGACGACGTGACCCATCGGCCTCGACGATCATGTGGTCCACGACTCCGAACCACTCATCGCAGGATTCAGTAGAAACACCGAGGGCCTTCTCGCCGTAGATGGACTTCCACACTACGACCGGCGACCGTGCCACTGCGGCCATGATTTCGCTGGTCGTGGGAGCCACCAGTACTGGTCGGCCTCTATGTTGATCCGACCCCATCTTCGTTGTTGAGGTCAACACAACCGATCCCACGAGTTGATCTGCGAGCGCATGAAGCAAGGTGGTTTTACCGCCGCCCCCGACGAGCGCTATGTGTTCGTGCGAGCCAAGGCCGATGTCTTTGGCCAGCGAATCTAACGGTCGCGATTCAACCATGTCATCACCGCTTCGAGCACACCGCCACCGATTGCCAGTGCCTTGTCAGATATCTCATGACACCGGGCATCGAGACGAGGGTCAACGTCGCCAATTTTCAACGATGCGTCAACGGTGGTCCCGGTGCGAATCAGCCCTCGGATTACGCCATCGAATGGTGCCCGAACCTCTGAGGTGCCTACGGTTCCCAGAACCTGTGCACCTGTCACGACATCGCCGATCTGAGTCGCCCACCTCACTTGACCAGCGGCAGGCGCCCGCAGTACCCGATCGAGGCCACGGCCTGCTACGACTCCGGGGACTCCAGTGTTTGGTTCGGCTGAGCCATGCCAGAGGCACCGACCCAGGCGAGACCCGCGCATGGTCTCGACGACAGCATGGCAGTCTTGGCCGGCAGTGAAGCCAGGACCTAAGGCGATCACCAGCGGAGCGTCGTCGAGAGTCGTGTCAATATTTCGTTTGGCCAGCCGGGCATCGATGACCACCGCAGCGCCGAGGTCGGGCAGCGTAGGACTGATCAGTACCGCGACCGTTCCGGCCTTGGTTATCTGAATCGCCTCGTCGGCCGATTCGACACGGGCGGCATGCATACCCTCGATCGAGATCTGCCCGTCCTGGACCGCGCTCGACACTGCGACGGTACGTCTGACGGTCAGCGGATCGCCAAGTTCGGTTGCGACGACAGGAAACCCCGCGGTCGTCAACCGCCAGGCGACGCCAGTTGCCAGGTCGCCACCGCCGCGGATGACGCACAGATGTTCAAGCACCACAGTCCTTGGAGACACTGTCCTGAGAAGGAGGGCCCTCGAGCGACTGGTCCTCGGCTCGACGTTCTTGAGCTATCACTTGCGCAAAGATCGAGACGGCGATCTCGGCCGGAGACTCGGCTGCGATCTCAACGCCTATCGGCGACTGAACCCGGGCCAGCGCGTCATCGTCGATGCCGAGTTCGACCAGCTTCTTACGGGTGGTTTGCCAGCGACGGGCGCTTCCCATCAGACCGATATAGGAAGCCGAAGTCGCGAGCAGGGGCGGAAGAATCTCGACATCTAGCGAAACGTTGCGGGTCACCATGACAACCCGGGTGTGCTCATCGATGGGATGCGCTGCGAGAGCGTCCACGATTGATCCCGTCGCGACGACGTCGGCAGCCGTGACGCTTTCGAGCAACTCTGGTCGGTCGTCCCACGCCACAACCCGGTAACCAAGCCAGCTCGCGAGCTCGACCACGGCTTGGCCGACATGTCCGATACCGATGACATAGATGGTTGTTTGTGGCATGTGAGGCTCCAGGTAAAGCTCGACTTCGCCACCGCAGACACCGGGGTCGCCTGAGGCGGGGTCGAGCAATGAGTAGTTCAGCCGTCGAGGCCGCCCGGTAGCCATCACTTCGGCGGCTTCGTGCACAACCCGTGATTCCATCTCGCCGCCACCAACAGTTCCCGACGTCGTGCCATCGCGGTAGATGAGCATCTTCGAACCAGCTCGACGGGGAACCGAGCGACTGGTCGCAACGACAGTTGCCAACACAACGGGATGGCGTGCCTCGACCGCGGCCACGAGTTCGTTCAGCAGACTCATGATGACCACAACCGTCGGGCTTGCTCATGTGTCGCTGCTTGCATGCGGTCAAGATCTGCGCCCAAGACGTCGCGGTTTCGGACCCGCCAGTCGCCCCCGACCATGACATCGCGAACATGGGTGTGGTTGCGCCAGAGCACCAGTTGCTCGATCAGGTTGTGTGCGGTTGTCGGAGTTGGGAAGGTCGCATCGACAACCTGAAGGTCTGCAGCCCAGCCGACGTCGAGACGACCGATGCGTTCGAGACCGAGGGCAGCAGCACCTCCCTCGGTAGCAAGCGAGAACACGGTCGACGCTGGCATGGTGCCTGGGTCAAGCAACCGGGCCTTATGCAAAAGGAAGCTTCCTCGCATTACCTCGAAGAAGTCATTGATGTAGCCATCGGAGCCAAGGCCCACGGTCACACCAGCCGCGATCAGCTCAGGTATCGGGGCTATTCCTCCGCCGACTTCGCAGTTTGCTAACGGCATATGGCTGACCCGAATACCAGTCTCGGCGATGATCTGTTGTTCGCGGTCAGACAGTTGGACACACTGGCTGGCCAGAAAGCCCGGCCCGGCAACGCCAAGTTTCTCGTAGTACTCAAGGGTGCGCATGCCGACGTTTTCTTCGCACCAGGCACCCTCGTGAAGGCCCTCATTGCAGTGAGCATGGGTGAGCACGCCCAGATCTGCAGCCAGTCCGAAGGCTCGCTCGATGTACTCGCGCGAGCAGGTAAAGGTTGTGTGGAAGCTCATCAGACCTGAAACCAAGTCGCTGTCTCGGCAAGCTTCGATCAACTGGACATTCTCGGCCAGACCGAGCTCGGCAATGTCTACACCAGCGCGTTCGGTGGCTTCGAAGCTGAGTAGGCCTCGGATGCCGCGTTTCTCGACGATCTCTTTCTCGACGAGGAGCGCGTTGGGCAGTGCCTGCGGGGCTTCGAGGATGTCGAAGAAGGTCGTTGTGCCCGACCTAAGCATCTCAGCGCACACCCAGTCAGTGGCGGCCGCGATCATGTCGTGATCAAGTGCATCCTCGACCTTGGGCCACCAGTAGTCGTCGAGAAAACTCCAGAACCCGTCTGGGGCATCGTCGACGGGGATGCCGTGAGCTAGGACGCCATAAAGATGCACATGGGCGTTGACGAAACCTGGCATTACGACGTGGTTGGCGGCATCGACGATGTCGTCTTCTGGGAACCGGGCACGGAGTTCGTCGTTGGTTCCGGTGGCATCGATGATGCCGTCGGTTACGCGGACGCCGCTGTTGTGCTGGGGGTCCGAGGCACCGGCGGTCACGAGCCACTCACCCAGGACAAGTGTCATGGGTTCAGGGCGTCGTAAACCCGTTCGGGGGTGAACGGCAGGTTGTTCATCTTGGCCCCGGTCGCATGCAGGATGGCATTGCGGATAGCTGGTGCGACGCCGTCCTTCGGGATCTCGGCTACGGCTTTGGCGCCGAATGGACCGGAGTCTTCCATCGTCTGGACCAGGTAGACCTCGGTCTCGGGCATCTCGTCGGCCCGATAGATCTTGTAGGGCCCGAGCTGAGCGTTCACCATTCGGCCATCGTCGTCGAATGCGTATTCTTCGCAATGGGCGTACCCCAGTGCTTGAATCATGCCGCCCTCGACCTGGCCAGAGGCGGTGACCGGATTGATGGCAACGCCGCAATCGACGGCCATGACCAACTTCGTCACGGTGACTTGACCGGTTTCGACATCGACCTCGATCTCCGCGAACTGCGCTGCGAATGGTGGCGGACAATCAGGCGAGACATAGGACGCGGTTCCCATGATCTGTTCGTGGTCTTCGAGATGGAACGCTTCGAGCGCCAATTCTTCGAGCGATACCGACGAGCCGTCAGGCGCCCAGGCTCGTTTGTCTCGCAGCTCGATGGTGCACGGAATATCGACGCCCAACATCTTGGCGGCGCGTTCCTTGATACGTTCTCGGACCTTTTGTGCGGCCAGCATCGCGGCTGTTCCCGAGATGTAGGTGGTCGACGATGCATACGCGCCGGTGTCGAACGGTGTCACATCGGTGTCCGATGAATACACCTTGATGTCGTCGAGCGCCACGCCGAGTACTTCGGCTGCGATCTGGCCAATGACGGTGTCGGCGCCGGTGCCAAGGTCGGTGGCGCCGATCAGCATGTTGAACGACCCGTCGTCGTTGATTTTGATGCTGCAGCCGCCCATATCGAGATACGGGATGGCCGTGCCGTGCATACAAAAGGCAAACCCGAGCCCACGCCGAATATGGGGTCGGTCGGGCGGCGTGACCCAGTCGGGGTCGGTGGTGCGATGCCATTCGATGGCGCGTTTTCCCTGGGCTACGCACTCTTCGATACCTGATGACATCACTCTGGGGTACTCGTCGAGTTCGCCTTCTTCGACGGACCGTTCGCCAAGGTGGGGCGCAATGTCGAGTTCGCTTCCGACGACCACCCAGTTCTTCCGTTTGAACTCGATGGGGTCCATGCCCAGTTCGTGGGCGATGTCCTCCATATGGGCTTCGAGCGCGAACTCGGACTGCGGGGCGCCATAACCGCGGTAAGCGCCGGGCACTGGGATATTGGTGTAGACGACATCGCAGTCGAACTTCTTGTTTGGACAGTTGTACGAGGTAAGGCCTCGAAGGCCAGACACGGTTTGCACGGTGTAGGCGTGGGTTCCGTAGGGGCCGGTGTTGCCGATCAGGCGCAACTCCTGGGAGACCAGCGTGCCTTCTCTGTCGACACCGGTCTTGAAGGTGAGCGTCTGGGGATGACGGGTACGCGACGACATGAACTCTTCTTCACGAGTGAGCTCGAGTTTGACCGGTCGGCGGGTCGCGAGCGCCAGGTGAGCGACGATGTCCTCGATCAACATCTCTTGTTTGGCGCCGAAGCCCCCACCGATGCGGGGCTTGATGATTCGAACGTCTTTGATCTCCATGCCGATAAGTGGCGCCAACATGCGCCTGGTATGGAATGGGACCTGGGTGGCAGTGCGCACCACCATGCGTTCATCAGAATCGAGCCAGGCCACCGCGATGTGGTTTTCGATCGGGACCGGTTGAACTTGATGGACTCGATAGGTGTGTTCGAACACACGGTGGGACTCGGCGAAACCTCTTTCGACATCGCCACGTTCTGCCTCGATGTGGTGCACGATGTTGCGTTCACGATCGTGAATCTCAAGCGTGTCTTCTTCGTCGTGCAGCACCGGCGCACCGTCGGCCATTGCCTCGAGTTCGTCGAAGATTGCGGGAAGCACTTCGTAGGTGACCTTGATCAGAGCCATCGCCTCTTGGGCGATCTCGAGACTCTCGGCCGCAACCGCGGCGACGCGGTCGCCGACATGTCGCACCTTGCAGTCGAAGCTGACCTGGTCGTGAGGGTGCGGGTTCGGCCAGCTCTGGCCGCCGGATGCGTACTTGATACGCGGGGTGTTCTTGTAGTGCATCACGGCATGCACACCGGGTAGGG
>Ga0307994_1001758_pt1 | contig 12702 bp, 13 predicted proteins | sample EllFjometagen261_FD_203171 | JGI IMG/M metagenome (GOLD analysis project Ga0307994, IMG submission 203171) | Marine microbial communities from Ellis Fjord, Antarctic Ocean - #261 | ecosystem: Environmental > Aquatic > Marine > Unclassified | place: Southern Ocean | collected 2014-11-02 | reverse complement strand
ATAAAGCTAATGCAGAAACACTATGGAGATTATCTGAAGAATTAACAGGAGTAAGTTATAAGCTTTAGAATATTAAGAGGTGGCAGAAGCGTAATGACATGTCGTAAATATTTTGGTTGTCTATAGATTTTGAATTAATCATAATAATTGCTACCCACAACAAGATAACAGATTAAAACAGAGCTATCATTTAGGTTTGGTACACCCAGCGGTACCACAGCCATCGTTGGGGGTTACTTGGTCCAATCTTAATGGTTCGGGGTCCAGGGCCCTTTGACTGGTGAGCCCTCTTATCGCACCACGCCTCTCTATAACCGGACCTATAACCTTGGATCAGTGGGTTTAGGGGTGGGTGGTTTTCTTAGGTTAGGTTGGATAAGATGAGTAGTTGTGCCATATTCCCTAATAAACCAGCGTTACACCGTGGCCTAATCCCGATTAGCTAGGATTAAAAAAGGTGCCGTTCTTTGGCAAACAAGGCTGCTTGTGTCCTATTTGACACTCCCAACTTGGAGAATATATTCTTAACGTGAAGTTTTACTGTAACTTCTTGGATATCAAGGTTCCTTGCTATCTCTTTGTTCGACAGCCCGATGCATAACTGTTCGAGTGCTTGCATCTCACGTGCAGAGACATTGGTAAAATCACCATGATTTTTTTCCGCTGGTGCAGATGATACGAAGTCAAAAGGTAAGTATCGCTCTCCAGATAAAATGAATTTAATTGCGTTAATAAAAGAGACAGCTGACAGCGATTTTGGGATAACTCCACTCGCATGGAGTGCCATTGCCTTATTCGCCACGTCACGATTAGCAACACCTGACATCAGCGCAACCTTGGTTCCCGGATAGGATGTGCAAGCGCGCTCTAGTCCTTGAAGCCCATTCATACCGGGCATGTTGTAGTCCAGTATTAAGAGATCGATAGAGTCTAACCCTTTCATCACTTCTAAAGCGGTAGGTAAGTCGTGAGCAGTGAAGGCATTAAAACCATCCACTGTTTCTAAATATGCAGCAATAGTGTCACGAACTAAATCATGATCGTCGGCTATAAGAATATTTGTCATAAAAATCTAATAATAGGTTTCTACCCCAATTAATAGAAAAAAATGCGAAATTTGTTACATAACTATACTTTTGTATAGTATACTATGCCGATGCCTTATTTCTTCATACCTCCGTCTAGGTTACTTTATTCTCAAACAAATCTGGAGATAAAATTGACATTTAAATTGCATTAATTACCAAAATTTGTGGTATCTCTTGCACTTCTTTTTAATTCCATAGGTCTAGTATTAGCACAGGAAAACAATGTATTGGAAGTATCTTTACCATCATCAAAAACCGTTCAGTTGCATTTAGAAGTGCTTGTCACCCTAGATCAAATCCAGTTGTTGTAGATTAATAGCAGTTTGTCTTGCATGTTTATATAAGTTAAAGTTAGCGAATGAAAATTGAATTAAAGGGGTATCGAAGTCTAATCTTGATAGGCCTAGGTCTACTAGCACTTTTGCTTGGATTGATGATAAGTAAACTATTTTCTGAATATCGAGATTTATCAATTGTAGAAGACCCGCTCTTTATAGAACGGGATCTCTACCAACTTGATGCCCAATTTGCAGACTTAGATATAACTTTACTCGAACACTCAACAAATGAGAATATATCAAAAGATGAGCTTTTATTGAAGATCGATATTGTCTTAAATAAACTTTTATTTCTGGAAAACACTGAGACTAGGATGATTTTAGGTTTCAATGAAGAAGTGCGGGTCTTAATGGAACCTATCAATCAATTTATTCATGAAACAATTTTAATTATAGACAAGGTAGACGAAATATCAGTTGATAATATTCTAATTTTGCGAAAAATGGTTAAGGAGGTCAGACCTAAAATTAGTAAAAAAGCGTTTCTTGTGTATCGATTAGCCGTTATTCGAGCGCAAGAGCGACGGATAAGTTTTTCAAAGCAACTTATATGGACTAGCAGTTCTGCTGTTTTGTTCTTGATTATGCTGGCTGGCCTGTTACTTTTATTCGATCGTATGTTGAGATCTGCGATCCATCGCGCTGATGAACTTACCGCCTCTTCTAAACAATTAGCTTTAACTGTAGCTGGCTCAATGGATGCAATCATCATAGCAGATGGATACAGTAAAATTATTGAATATAACGCTTCTGCGGAAGGTGTCTTTGGATGGTCTCGCAAAGAAATCATTGGGAGAACCATGGAGGAAATCATCTTCCCCAAAGGCCTGAAAGACGCTTATAAAAATGCAATGGCCCAATCTTTAGGGCTAGCTAAGACAAATGTCGCTGATGGTGTCCGAGTTGAGTTAACTGCTTGGAGAAAAAACGGCGAAAAATTTGATGTCGAATTGAATATGACTTGTGTTGAACGTAATGATAATCCCATATACATGGCGTATATTCGCGATATCAATGATCGAAAGATTGCTGAGAAAACTTTAGTTGAAGCCCGTGATCGAGCTGAACGCATAGATAAAGTAAAGTCGCAGTTCTTGGCTGTTATGAGCCATGAAATGCGGACCCCTTTAGTGGGTATTGTTGGCGTTATGGATTTGCTTAAAACAACCAAACTTACGAAAAAGCAGGATCATTATGTTCAGATTGCAACATCCTCTAGTGAGATTTTGTTAGAACATATCAACGAAGCACTTGATATTACGCGAATTGAAGGTGGTGCGCTAGAATTAACCCCTCAAGAATTTAGTTTACCTGATTTGGTCAGATCTCTGGTTGAGGTGCTCAAACCTCTCGCCAATGAGAAAGAGTTAAATCTAGAACTTCTAATTGATAACAACATTAAGTCCCATTTTATGGGAGACAGTCATCGGATCAGACAGATTTTGACTAACTTATTGGGAAACTCAATCAAGTTTACGGACGAAGGGGGTATCAAATTCGTAATTAGTTGTAGTCATGGATCAGATGTTTCCGCACTTAAATTCAAAATAACTGACACTGGCGTGGGTATCGCACCAGAAAACCATGAAAAGATTTTTGAGGATTTTGTGGCCATTTCCTCTGGCGATGAGCGTCAAGTCCGGGGTGATGGATTGGGACTTTCTATTTCTCGCAAAATTGCTCGTCAAATGGGTGGTGATATTATTGTGGAAAGTGATATCAATGAAGGTGCTACATTTATCTTGAACTTAACGCTAAAACAAGTTGCCAAGACTGATGTCGTTGAACTGAAAGCATTTGATACTCCCGTGAAAAACTTTAAAAAAATTAACGTACTTGTTGTTGAGGATAGTATTACGAATAAAGAAGTTCTTTGTGACATGCTTGAAGGGATGGGGCATAAAGTAAGTAGAGCAACAAATGGATTGGAATCCTTAGACCAAGTTAAAAAACAAATATATGATATCATTTTTATGGATATTAACATGCCAATTATGGGTGGCATTGAGGCCACACAAAAAATTCGCACAGATGGGGGATTAAATTCAAAAACATATATTGCTGGGCTAACAGCGCACGGCAGTGATGAGTTTGGAGAGGAAGCAGAACAAGCTGGTATGGATTGTTATTTCACAAAGCCAATCCGATTAAATACTTTGCGAGAAATTATTTCAGATGTTACTTCTGGTCATTTATTTGATCCTATTTGTGAGTTGTCACCAGTGCTAAAAGAATTATTTGAAACGCTTGGGCGCGAGAAGGTATTGGGGATTTGGTGGGTGTTCTTTGAAGAATTAGATCAATTTTTTCAAGATTCTACTCGGGATGTGCTCGCTAAAGATAATAATGCATTGGCTGAGGTTGCTCACAAAATGAAAGGTGCTGCAGCTATGTTGGGGCAAGACTTGTTAGAAGCGCCACTGGCTCAACTGGAAATTGATGCCCGTCAAGGAATTGTCAAAGATTTAACTAATCGCATTCAAAACCTTCAGGATGTTGCGAAGCAGTCAGAGGCTGCGTTTGAACATTATGTCACCTTGATTATATAATAGGTGCTCTTAGGAGGTGGTGCCTATCCATAAGATTCTAGTATTTTCAATTTACATGTTTATCATTCAAGTTATGGATTTTTGGTCTAATAATAAGGGTAAAGATAACTATACTTTTACATTTTTTATATTGTTAACCATAATTAAAACGAATACGTATCTATACTAACGTATTATAAATTACAATTGTATTATGAGTAAGAGCATATGTTTGAAGATATTCAACTCTCTAAATTTTTCTGGTTCTCAATGAGCATAGCCTATGCTTTTTATTTTTCTGTTTTGTATACATATGCAACTATTCCAGAATATGTGCTCGAACTTAATAATACTGCACAGATTAACATAACGATGAAGCTTGCGACTGTTCGCTTGGTAATTTTAGCCATAGCTTTACTGACATACCCTATAATCCTATTTAGGTTCTTTAAATATGCAAAGTACTTTACTGTTGCATTAACTGCATGGGCCATTACCATATATATTGATGAGTATTTTGTTTTATCAGAAATTATTCAATATCCAGAAAGTCAATTATTTTCCTTAGTGCAGTCACTTCGTCCAATTATGATTGCTAGTTTGTTCTGGATGAGCATTGAACTCGTATTCCGCCCTTTGAGTTTGGATTAATATTATGAAAGATAAAAATACGAACGATCTTGAATTTAGATCCATACTTGGGGATGCTTCGAATAAACACTCAAATGACAAAGATTATATTGTTCAGTCCTCTACCTTTAGGCTAATATTTAGTTTTATCAATTTATATACTTTAATACTTATTGTATTATTTTTTATAGTAACAGGTAATCTTGTTGAAGGTGTGAATAATAATTTCCTCGAATCAGGATTTTCATATGTCTTAAGTGCTAGAGCCTTATCGCTGTTGCTGCTTCTTATATCTTTTAATATGTCTGCCTATTTTAACTATGGATTTAAGTATGTATGTCTAATTCTGTTAGTTTATATGATCAACAGTGCAATTGATAATGCAGTACTCTTTTCTGGCTTCATACACTTAACTGACAGACCATATTTATCAGCATTTAGTATCAGTAGGCCCTTGTTTATTATTGCACTATTTTGGGTTTTTATAATCCATAGAGATAAGATCCAAAATGATTAAAATAGTATAAGATCTTATTAAACCCTTATAAATCTATTCTTTTATTAAAGCTTCACTAACATATCAGACATCTGGATAACCAATGCTGGACTCAGAGCTTAAATAATCTAAAAAAATTAAGGCAACACTAAGCCAGTAACCTGAGTGCTCGTGTCAGCATCAGTAAATAATTGTGACGTAGATCTGGTCACTGTAATCTCCCTCGGGAATTATTTGCGCTGACGGGATGCTACCATACACTTTATGGGTTTGAGGGCTGCCAGTTCCGGCAATCCCAACACCTGTGGGGACGGTATTTCCCCAAACCGTTTCGCGAGCGACATCTGAATAAACTTGATAGACTAGATAATTGCCTGCTCCAGAAGTCATTCGGCGAATTGGTGTATCATCCGAACCCAATCCCGCATAAGTGCCAGCATTCATAGTGATAACAGCGGTTACGCCAGAGGTGCAGGTCGAAATTACCCTAGCTGTGGCCTCAAGAGTAGTCGATGCGTTGGCGACTACACCATCATAGGCTCCGAACGTCATTGGATTGGTGTCTATGGAACAGGAATGCTTAACTGTTGCGCTAACGCTCATGGTTGAAGTGCCCGTGTCAGCGTGGGATTGGGTGCCAAGAATAGTGATCCAAAGTGTTATGGCTGATACGATCACTCTGTAAAGAGTGCTGTGGTTGGAGTTCGTTTTCATAGCTCGTTTATTTTCTTTAATAAATTCATCTCTAGACTAGCACTGGAAGTGGTTCGTTTGATTGTCTTCCTTTGCTGGGTGCAATGAAAGTTTCCCCTTAAATTGATAGGTAAGGGTCGTTCAAAAACATCCTGTTATGCCGCTGAATGACTTATATGTGGTTATAGGTCTTTGCGGCTATTAACCTTCATTACACTCTACTTAAGTATAGTAGTATATACTAAAGTAGATTGATGTCTGTACTTTTTTTTTGAATTCTATCCCACTACCTCAAGCTAGAGACTGCCGATACTGATAGAAATGAATGCATGTGGACGGTTGCTCCTATCCATTGCAGAAATTTACAGTTCAAAAAAGGAAAAAGGAAAAAGTATGAAAATGAAATTTAATCGAAGTAATATAAAAAGTTTGATTGCAGCAGGCACAGCACTTGGCATTGTTGCTGTTAGCATGCCTGCCTACGCGGGCACGGGATCCTCAAACATGACTGTTACATCTAACATCGGCATGTCCTGTACCATAAGCACCACAGACATAAGTTTTGGCGCGTATGATGCTGTTGTTGCTAACGCTTCAAGCCCCCTAATAGCTAATGGTGGGTTAAGCTCGACTTGTACTGTAGGTTCATCTGGCCATATAAAAATAAGCCAAGGCTTAAACGCTGACGATGATTCGTCAGATTCTGATCCAATGCGCCGAATGAAACACGCATCAGATGCTACTAAATTTCTAAATTATGAAGTTTTTAGTGATAGTGGTTTGTCAACTGAGTGGGAAAACGCAACTGGTGTATCCTATACTGGTACCGGTAGTGTGGCGGCGTTGACTGTTTACGGTAGGGTCCCGGCCGCGCAATCTACTGCTATAGCAGGAAGTTATTCTGACACATTAACTGTTACGATCAACTATTGATAGCGACACGAGTAATGATACAGGCCGCTTGCGGCCTGTATTTTTCTGGAACAAGAAGACATGATAAATAGCGTTCAATCGAGTATAAACCAAAGATTGCCTAAAATTGTGGCCCTATCGGCTGTGCTATTAGGTGCTGCAGGTCTTAGCCTGCCGGTTTATGCTACTTCATCAACATCAGACATTAATGTTTCAGCCAACATCAGCGCATCCTGCACTATGAGTAACACAGACTTAATCTTTGGCGCATATGACGCAATTGTCGCCAACGCAACAGCAGACCTCACGACCACTGCAACAATATCAACTACCTGCACTTCAGGTGCAACTGGCGTTGTGACTATGGGGCGAGGGGAGCACGTTTTTTATTGTGTCAATAATGACTGTCATCGCCGTTTGGCAAATTCAGAAGAAACTAGTTTTCTGCGCTACAATATTTATACAGATGCTAGTTATTATTTCTCAGCTATATGGAATAACGATGTTGAAGAAATGCGTTCAGTCGCCCAAGTGGTGGGTAGCGGCGTTTCCCAGGATTTGACTGTTTATGGTGAAATTCCTAAAAATCAAAAATATGCTGCGGCAGGAAGTTATAATGATACAATCATGATAACACTTACTTACTAATGTGGACACGAGTAATCATAAATGTCGTTTTTGGCCTATTTGTTTTCTTAGTGGGAGCCAACGTTGTTAACGCCGCTGCTCTTGGTGTGAACCCGGTGCGTGTGACGCTATCTGACAATCAAAAAATGGGTACAATCACCTTGCGCAACGATGGTACTGAGCCGGTATCGATGCAACTGGAAGTGCTGAGTTGGTCACAAGAGGAGAGCCAGGATGTTTTCACGCCCACGCGTGAAATACTGGCAAATCCACCCATTTTCACTGTACCAGCTGGTGGTTCGCAATTGGTTCGAGTTGGGCTACGGCGCGCGCCTGATGCGCAGCGCGAGTTGACCTATCGCATCTTCCTACAGGAATTGCCGCCGCCGCCCAGCCCCGATTTCCAGGGGACAAAGATGCTGATGCGTGTCAGCCTTCCGGTGTTTGTATTGCCTGAGGTCACCGCTAAACCAGTGCTGCGCTGGCATGCTACACGCACTTCGGATGGCGCCCTCAAAATCAGCCTAACCAACAGTGGTAATGCCCATATCCAAATCGCTAATTTCAGTCTGTTACTGCTCGGTAGCGTGCAACCTTGGATAACCCAACAGAGCTCTTTGTACGTTCTACCTGGCCAGAGCCGTGACTGGATCCTGCCGATCAACCCGGAAAGCCCAGCACCGCCACCGGGCACCACCTTACAACTTGTTGCGCAGACGGATGCTGGTGATATTGAGGCTGAAGTCTTGATTTCACCTTGATATGGGCTCGGCGATGGCCGTCCTCCACAAAACTTATACCTACATATTCATAAGTGTATGCCTACTTCTGCTAAGTATGCGGTTGCTAACTCCGTCTGCGTCTTTGGCGGAAGGCGCGTCGCTTACTGCAGAAGAAGTTTTTTTGGATGTGTTTATCAATGAGCAGCACAAGGGCACTGTTGTGTTGCTCCGCAGCGAAGATCGTCTGTTCGTGGGGGCTCAAGATCTACGGCTCTGGCGCTTAGGCTTGCCTAATACTAACCCTCTCACGTTTTACGGCGAAGAGTTCTATGCACTTGATGCATTATTAGGTCTGACATATAAATTAGATGAGTCTACACAAATGCTAACAGTGCAAGTGCCTCCGGGCTTATTTGATGCCACATTTCTAAACGGTAAGAAAATCGATTTTAGTGCTCCTTCTGTTCAATCTTCGGGCGGATTTGTAAATTATGATGTATTAGCCAGTCATAAGCTTGGGCGAACCATGACAAATGGGCTACTGGAACTAGGCAGATTTGGTACCTGGGGCACAGCCCAAACTCGTATTTTGGCGTTAGATCTGAACAAGCAAGCTAGCGCCATCCGGCTAGATAGCACTTGGACACGCGATAAGCCGATGGAACTCGCTAGTCTTCGTTTCGGCGACGCGATCAGTGGCAGGAGCAGTTGGGGTGGTGCAGTGCGCTTTGGTGGTGTGCAGTGGGCAACTAATTTCTCTACCCAACCTGGCTTTGTGACCTTTCCGCTGCCAGGAATTTCTGGTGAAGCGGCACTGCCCTCCACGGTGGAACTTTACGTCGATAATCTCTTGCGAATGAGACACCAAGTACCCAGCGGGCCATTCAGCATCCAGGATCTGCCAGTAACGAATGGTCAAGGGGATGCACGTTTGGTGGTACGCGATATCTTGGGGCGCGAACAGGTCATTACCCAGCCTTTTTTTACCAACTCCAGACTGCTGAAGCAGGGCCTGCAAGAATATTCTTACGAGTTAGGTTTTGTTCGTAGGAATTTTGGTATCGATAGCAACAATTATGGCCGCCCCCTGGCGGTCGGTACGTACCGCCAGGGGATCACCAAGAAGTTTACTGGTGAGATTCATGGTGAGGTGCTTGGTAATCAGCAGGCCGTGGGGCTGAGTGGCGTCTTGCTGTTGCAGGACGCAGGTGTGTTTTCTAGCTCCCTCGCCATGAGCAATAGTGAAAAGGGAGTGGGTGGATTGCTTGGGCTCGGATTTAGTCGTCAGAGTGGCAACTTTGGTTTCGGCGTGAACACCCAGCTCGCCAGCCAGCGGTTCGCGAAGTTGGGGCTGCGGCCTGAAGAGCTTGCACCCCGACATATAAGCCAGATATTTGCCAATCTGGCGACTACTGCCCTCGGCTCATTTGCAGCGAATTACACTCAGCAGGCTTTCCGTGACCGGGAGGAGAACAAGATAGTAAGTGGGACTTATGCTAGAGAAGTAGGTAGTTTAGGCAACCTAAGTGTGTCTGTGACTAGGTCTCTGAGTGGGGACTCAAAGACGATCTTTGACCTGAACTTCTCCATGATGCTCGGCAAGCGCACCACCGCCAACATAAGCACATTGGCGAAGCCAGGCAACCAACAGGCAACTTTACAGTTGAGCCGCAGTAGGCCAGCAGGCAACGGGATTGGTTATCGTCTAGTTGCTGAGTTGGACGACTCAGATCGGCGCGAGGCAGAGGTCAGCCTACAAAACGAGGTTGGTAACTATACTCTGGTGGCAGCCCAGTCCCAAGGCCAGACGGCCTTCCGCGGCAGCGCAAGTGGTGGCGTGGCTTTCCTCGGGGGTAGTTATTTTTTCAGTAGACGCATCACCGACAGCTTTGCTGTGGTGCAGGTGCCTGGCTATTCGGGTGTAGGCATTTATTCTGACAACCAATTGGTTGCAAGCACCGACGGCAAGGGTAATGCGTTGCTGCCAGGGCTACGCCCGTACCAAAAGAACTCTGTGCGCATTGAGCAGGCTGATATACCGTTTGATACACGGGTTGATGTGTTGCAACTTGATGCCGTGCCATATTTCCGCAGCGGCTTGGTGCTGAAGTTTCCGGTTAAGCGCTCACGCGGGGCGCTGCTCACTGTGGTTCTCGAAAACGGTGAACCTTTGCCAGCAGGCGCACAGGTACAAATTATTGAAGGTAACATTTTAGAAAACGAATTATTTCCCACCGGTATGAAGGGTGAGGTTTATTTGACTGGGCTGGAGGCAGACAATTGGGTGAGAGTCACCTTGAAAGAGCAGAGTTGTGAGTTTGCACTGTCTTTCCCTGAAACAACTGACCCGCTGCCGCACTTGGGAACTTATACTTGCACTGGAGTAGAGCCATGAAATCATTTTTAGGTCTAAAATTCCGCTTCTGCCAAACTTATCAAAGCGCTTACAACAATTTGGAAAGTGTCCTTGCGCGTAAAAGCAAGCGCAACACGCTAGTGCCTTGGATTATCGCAGTAGCATTTGCAGTAACACTGCAAGAGGCGCAAGCTTGCAGCATGAATGTTACAGGGGTCAATTTTGGCAGCTATGATGTGTTCAGCAAAGCCGCACTGCACAGCACTGGCAACATTAATATCAACTGCCCTAACGGCGTTGGATACACTATAGGACTAAGTGCAGGCAGTGGAACCTTCGAGCAGCGTGGCATGAGCAGTGGTACCCACACTCTCAATTACAACCTTTATACCGCCGCCAACCGCGCCGTCGTTTGGGGCGATGCCATCAGCGGTGGAGCTACAGAAAGTGGCAGCGGTACAGGTATGAACGTAAATCATGTGGTTTACGGCCGCATCCCACCTCGCCAGAACGTTCGTGCGGGAAGTTACAGCGATACTGTCAATTTAATAATAACTTTTTGACAAAATATCTATATTTAGCTCCTAGTAAGTCCGCATTTTAGTCTACACCATTAGTTTAATGCAGTACCTTCGTTTTTAATCAAACAAATAGCAAACCAATTAGAACTATTTCTTAAAATGACGTTGGCAAGACCTCAAAAAATGGAGTGAAGCAAAAAGAAAAGAGCTATTATTCAAATTTTGAATTAAGAAACTTTTATGCTAAAACTGCAATGCCATTAGTTCTTTTGCTTGTCTAAAAGCCGCTTTTGAGTGTCACATGTTTCTAATATGCTCATGTGGGAAAGTAATCAGTAAAGGATGCAAAAAGTGAGATATTAAAACGAAGTGTGGCCTATACCTAATCTCACATGTCTGTGAACAACGCCATATATTAGACTTAAGTAATTGTTTTAAAACAATATAAAATAATAATATATTTTCTACCCACAACGCTACCCACCACAAAATATCAGATTAAAACGGAGCTATCAGCTTAGTTTGGTACACCCAGCGGTACCACAGCCATCGTTGGGGGTTACTTGGCCCAATCTTAATGGTTCGGGGTCCAGGGCCCTAGGACCGGGGAGCCCCTTATCGCACCACGCCTCTCTATAACCGAGACTATAACCTTGGATCAGTGGATTTGAAATTATCTAACGGTAATCTGAAGCTGAATTGTTATTAGATTTGTTCCTGTTACCGAAGAGTGAGAAGCCAGTCTTTTTCTTCTTGGTGGTGGTGCTAGACGATGAGGAGCTGAATGAGGAAATCTTTGAAGAAAGTTGCAAAAAATATTTTCTGAATGTAGATTTATTAAAAGCAAAATTGATATGGAAGTTTGTCTTGTATTTATTCGTTGGTGCGAACTGTTTAATTAGTCTGAAAGATCACGAAAACTTTAAATCTTTTGATATCTTAACTGAAAATAATGATCCTTCCACTTTAACCAGATCTGAAGAATTCTTATTGATATCAGAGGACTTAGGGAATGGTCATTATTGGCTTGAAGCCAAGGCAGTAGCACGTCTATCTTTGGAATACGAAGATAAAGACTGGATTAAATCATACTGGGAAATGCTAGCAAAAGCTGAACCTTTTGGATACTTTGACCCCATCAAGTGCCAGATTAAGGCACATCTGGTAGAATAAACATAATTTAAAAAAAAATTATTAAAAAAATTGAAGTTTTTAAGATTTTAAATTTTGTGTAGTGGTATCACTAGTAGGGAATGTTTAAAGCTCATCTTTCTCAAAATCAAAGAAGTTGATTGTTTAATGTAAAATTAGTTTAAAACTAAATAAGATGTGGTATAAAAAGTGGTATAATTTTAATTTTGTATATTTTATATTATAAATATCAGATATTTAATAGAATAATTAGACAGACTGTCTGTCCGCCACTTACTGGCTTTAAGTAATTGTTTTATATCAATAAAATATAATCTTTATATTCATACCCACAACGCTACCCACAACGAAATAACAGATTAAAACAGAGCTATCAGCTAGGTTTGGTACACCCAGCGGTAGTTTTTTGCAGTTCAGTCAACAGATCTGCGGGCACAACATCCTGCACGCCCACAAATCCGTGTTCAAAATAGTGCTCCCGCTGGGCTTGAGTTAAAATACGGGCTGGTTCGGCCAAAATCTGTTCCGGTCTCATTGGTGTCTCCTAAAGTGATGCTGCGCCATTCCTTGGCGAGTTTCTTGTTCAAAATTTGGCGTCTGCGTTCGTTTTTTTATTATCCATTTAATACCTTTTCTAAA
>Ga0307994_1001756_pt1 | contig 12705 bp, 9 predicted proteins | sample EllFjometagen261_FD_203171 | JGI IMG/M metagenome (GOLD analysis project Ga0307994, IMG submission 203171) | Marine microbial communities from Ellis Fjord, Antarctic Ocean - #261 | ecosystem: Environmental > Aquatic > Marine > Unclassified | place: Southern Ocean | collected 2014-11-02 | reverse complement strand
TTATCAGGAGGAGAGCGTAACCGACTGCTATTAGCCCGTGTGTTTGCCAAACCGTCTAACCTGCTTATTCTCGATGAGCCAACCAATGACTTGGATGTTGAAACCTTAGAGCTGTTAGAAGAGTTGCTGATGAATTACAAAGGCACCGTGCTAATCGTAAGCCACGACCGAGCATTCTTAAACAATGTCGCCACTAGCTCCATTGTGTTTGATGCACCCGGCATTGTGAACGAATACATTGGCGGCTACGACGACTGGTTACGCCAACGTCCAGACTACTCAACCATATTAAAAGAAGATAAAAAACTGACTCAAGAAGTACCGACGGTTAAACCAACAGAACCCTCTACAACGTTGGTTAACAAACCAAAAAAACTCAGTTTTAAAGACCAGCGCGAATACGATGCACTACCGGCTTTAATTGAAGGGTTAGAACAAGCGTTAGAAAGTTTAAGTGCGCAAATGAACGACGCGGAGTTTTATAAAAAACCCGATAACGAAGTACAAGCCGTAATCAAAGCGTTAGCCGATAAAGAGACGGAACTGGAAACCGCATTTGAACGTTGGGAAATTTTAGAAGCGTTAGTGATGGGTGACGTTTAGCTTTATCGTTATAATTTGATTTAAAGCTGTAAATTAAAGCGTGTTTTACACCTTAACAGGCCTGCTAAACTTAAGCGTTAGCAGGCCTGTTGTGTTTTTAAGTTGTGCTTTGCTATTTAACTATTTGGCCAAAATCGCATCAGGGGTTAAATCGCCTTTTATCGCTTTCCAACGGTTTAAACGTTTTAACACTCGAAGCATCGGTTTAACCGGAACCGGGCGCTCTAAAATAAACTTGAAATAGCCTTTATCAATAAAGCCTTTTACTAAGATTCTTTCTGTTTCAGAGGCCATTAAAACCAAAGGCGTCGTCGCAACACCTGGGTTGGTTTTAACCACATCCAACCAAGAAGCTTCTAAATCCAAAGCCAAATCTGCGGTCATAAACACCGCCATATAAATACGGTGTGTGCTGTAGCGTCGAGATTCCAAATCGGTCAGCATCTCACCAATCGAGTTCAAGCCAACCACCTCAACACCAAAGCCCTCTAAAAAGGTTTTTATCTGTTTAAAGAGCGCCTCATTGGGTTCACAAATTGCAATTTTTTTGCCTTTTAGCCAAATCAAATCATCTTTATAGGACATCATTGCTCCTTAAACTATTTAGGCCATTATCCTTAATGCGGTTTCAATTATGTATAAAGTTGGAAAAAACTTACATCACTAAAGCGTTGCAAACCCTTTTCCTGATTTGTAAATTGCATGCTCTATGAACGGAATAAGGTATACTGTCTGGCACTAAAATTATTCGATTTAACTCACGCTAGGAAGTCTCTGATGAGCTGTAAAGACCAACACACCTACTCTACATTTTGTCGTTCGCAAAACAATGCGATGAAAGAGCCTATGTTTTTCGGGCAAAGCGTCAACGTGGCGCGTTACGACCAACAAAAATATCCAATCTTTGAGAAGTTGATTGAGAAACAATTGAGCTTCTTTTGGCGTCCAGAAGAGATTGATCTGTCTTCTGATAGAAACGAATATGCCGACCTGCCTGAAAATGAAAAACACATTTTCATCAGCAACCTAAAGTATCAAACTCTGCTTGATTCAGTTCAAGGCCGTTCGCCCAATGTGGCCTTATTGCCATTGGTGTCGATTCCAGAACTGGAAACATGGATAGAAACGTGGTCGTTTTCAGAGACCATTCACAGCCGTTCTTACACTCACATTATTCGTAACATCGTTGCCGACCCTGGGATGGTGTTTGATGACATCGTGACCAATGAAGAAATTGTAAAACGTGCAATGAGCGTTACCGAATATTACGACGAGTTGATTGCCCTAACCAATCACATGTACGCCAATAAAATCGATTTAGAGGCTGACCATGAATTCCGTAAAAAAATCAAAACAGCGATGTACCTAACAGTAGTATCGGTAAACGTTTTAGAAGCGATTCGTTTTTATGTCTCGTTTGCGTGCAGTTTTTCGTTTGCAGAACGTTCGTTAATGGAAGGCAACGCAAAAGTCATTAAGTTGATTGCGCGCGATGAAGCCTTACACCTGTCTGGTACGCAAAACATGATCACCATTATGAGAGACGGACAGGATGACCCTGAGATGGCGGTGATTGCCAAAGAGCAACTTGAAAACACTTACACCATTTTCCGTGAAGCCGCAGAACAAGAAAAAGAGTGGGCGGAGTACCTGTTCAAAAACGGATCTATGATTGGTCTAAACGCCAGCATTTTAAAAGACTATGTTGAGTACATCACCAATGTGCGTCTTAGAGCACTGAAGCTCGATCCGATTTTTGAAAACAAATCCAACCCTCTTCCATGGATGAACAACTGGTTAGTCAGTGACAACGTTCAAGTTGCACCGCAAGAATCAGAAATCAGTTCGTACTTAGTAGGACAAATTGACTCAAAAGTGGATTCTTCTGATTTTGGCGAGTTCTCTCTATAACGACATAGCGATAATTTTTATTTACATAGAAAAACACCCAAAAAAACCTGCCTATCGAGCAGGTTTTTTTTGGTCAATGCTCAATCAAGAATCTAGATCAAAAATGCAAATCAAACAAGGTTTTAATATGCTCTCTGGCCGACATACTTAACGCGCCCAAGTCATACCCTCCTTCTAGCACGGAGACCATTTTTCCGTCCGCAAACTCATCGGCAATGTTTGCTAACTCGGCGGTAATCCAAGCATAATCGTTTTCGTGTAGTTTTAAATTGGCCATCGGGTCTAAGACGTGACCGTCAAATCCGGCGGAGATTAAAATCAGTTGGGGTTTAAATTTTACTAAGGCTGGCAAACCTTTCTCTGACCAGGCCTGTCTAAACTCTTTACTACCACTAAACTTATCCAAAGGCATTTTAACCATATTGGGAATATCGGATTCGGGCTCCGAATTGGGGTAAATTTTATCCTCGAAGCTTGAGGCAAACCAAACCCGCGGTTCACGGCGTGCATAATCTTCTGTGCCGTTGCCATGATGCACATCAAAATCGACAATCGCAACGCGTTCATAACCATATTTTTCAATCGCATAGGCCGCACCCACCGCCACGTTATTAAAAAAGCAGAACCCCTCAGGCTTATCGTATCCCGCATGATGCCCAGGTGGACGAACATTACAAAACACCCGTTTAGCGGCACCGGAGTGCACCGCATCAATGCCATCCAGCACCGCGCCCACCGAATGGCGTGCCGCCAAAACAGAACCCGGACTTAAGTGAAGGTCTTCTCCAACGTCAATCACGCCTTTTTCTGGTTCTTTTTGCTCTAAAGCGAGCACCAGTTCTGGGTGATGTGCCAGTGCCAACTCGTCATTGGTGGCCGCTCTGGAGTCCGCGTGTTTGAACCAATCAAACAGCTGGTTACTGATAAGTTGGTCTTGAATTCGATTCAGGCGTTCAGCTATTTCAGGGTGATCATGACCATTGTCATGCAAATTACATTTGGAATTGCTAATATATAAATTCACTGCGCATTTCTCTGGAGAATTGATTCATCATGGGCCCACATTATCTTACAAAACTGTTTAAACCACAAAGCATCGCGGTATTTGGTGCTAGCGAACGACCCGAATCGGTTGGCGCTAACGCCTTAGCGAACTTATTAAAAGCGGGGTTTAAAGGGGCTATTTATCCAATTAATCCTAAGCATGAAACGGTGCAAGGTCAAGCTTGTTACCCAACAATCGATAAGGTTCCCGCCGTTCCAGATTTAGTGGTCATTGCCACACCGGCAAAAAGTATTCCAGCCATTATTCAGGCCTGTGGAGAACGAGGCGTTGGCAATGCGGTGATTCTATCCGCTGGGTTTGAAGACAAAGCGGGAAAAATCCTTCAACAACAAATGACTGCCACCGCCAAAACCTACGGAATGCGTCTGATTGGCCCAAACTGTTTAGGAATTTTGCGTCCAGAAATCGGCCTAAACGCCACCTTTAGTAAAAACCAAGCCATTCCAGGTAATTTAGCCTTAGTCTCACAATCGGGTGCCATCTGTACCGCCGTATTAGATTGGGCAGAAGCAAATGATGTTGGGTTCTCTCAAGTAGTGTCCACTGGCGATGCCGCTGACATCGACTTTGGTGAAATTTTAGACTTCTTGGCCTTAGACGCAAAAACCAAAAGTATCTTGCTTTATATAGAAGGCATCGCCGATGCTCGTCAATTTATGAGCGGACTCAAAGCCGCGGCAAGAATGAAGCCGGTTATATTACTAAAATCAGGGCGTATGCCTGAAGGCACGAAAGCCGCTGTTTCTCACACGGGTGCCATTATTGGTGGCGACGATGTCTTTACGGCCGCTGTTGAACGTGCCGGAGCGGTTCGTGCGCAATCCATTGCCCAACTGTTTGCGGCCGCCAAGTCACTGTCACACAACATTCAAATTAAAAGCAACCGTTTAGCCATATTAACCAATGGCGGTGGTCCTGGTGTTATGGCCATTGACCGTGCCGCAGAACTCGGTATGAAAATGCCCGACCTAAGCGAAGAGAGTCTTGAAAAGTTAAATGCCTTTTTGCCTGCACCTTGGTCACACGGCAACCCCATTGATATTTTGGGCGATGCCACGGGTGAACGCTATACCAAAGCCTTAGAAGTATGCCAGAACGATGACAACTACGACGGTACCTTGATTCTGCTCACACCCCAAGCGATGAGTGACCCAAGTGGTATTGCAAAATCCATTATTGAATTCACCAAAAAAACACCTAACCGTAAACCGATCTTTACCGCATGGTTAGGCGAATCGTTGGTGAGTGATGCGCGTAAGTTGTTCAGTGAAGCGAAAATTCCAACCTTCCGCACGCCAGAAGCGGCCGTAGAAGCCTTTAGCTTTATCTCAACGTACCATCAAAACCAAAAACTCTTGATGCAAAGCCCCGCTACCGCAGACCAGTGCTGTCAAACCTCGGATGCCAGTGGCGCACGTTTGATTATTGACTCTGTTTTAGCTGAAGGCCGAACCATCTTAAGCAGCACAGAAACCCGCGCGATTATGAATGCCTTTGGCGTTCCGATTACCCCAGCCATTGAAGTCAATAGTGCCAGTCAAGCGATGGTTGCTGCCGAATCGATGGGCTTTCCGGTGAGCTTAAAAATTAACTCCCCCAACTTAACGCATAAGTCCGATGTGGGTGGCGTAAAGCTGAACATTCATTCGGTTCAAGAAGTGCGCGCTGAGTTCACCAAAATGGTCGACCGCATTAAGGCCGCCCAACCCGATGCGAATATTTTAGGCGTCACGGTTGAGCCAATGTATAAAGGTGGCCATACCCGCGAGCTGTTAGTGGGTGTGATGCGTGATCCGGTCTTTGGCCCAGCCATTACCTTTGGTAGCGGGGGCACCGCCGTAGAGGTGATTAAAGACGCAGCGATTGCCCTGCCGCCACTCAATCACTACATTGCCAATAAAATGATTCAACAAACCAAAGTGTCTAAAATGTTGAAGGATTTCCGTGGCATGCCGGCGGTTAATCATGCGGCGATTGTGGATGTGTTGTTACGTATCTCTGATATGGTGGCGCAACTACCTGAAATTATGGAACTTGATATCAACCCCCTGTTTGCCGATGAAAACGGCGTAATGGCGGTGGATGCGCGTATCAGTGTGAATGCTCTGCCGGCGAATCATAAGCCCTATCAGCATATGTCGATTCACCCCTACCCAAGTGAATTAGTGCAGAACATCGAGACCCATGCAGGCCTGCCTCTATTTATCCGCCCAATTCGCCCCGAAGATGCCGAGTTAGAACTGGACTTTGTGCAGAACTTATCTGAACGCAGTCGTTATTTGCGTTTTATGAACAGTGTGCAAACTTTAACCCCACAAATGCTGTCGCGTTTTACCCAAATTGATTACGATCGTGAAATGGCGTTTATTGCCACCACCACCAATAAAGACGGTAAAACCATTGAAATTGGGGTAACTCGTTACACCACCAATCCTGATGGAAAATCGTGTGAAATGGCGATTGTTGTGCGCGATGATTATCAACACAAAGGGGTAGCAAGTGCGCTGCTTTCAAGTTTGATTAGCCACGCAAAATCCAGAGGGTTGCAGCTAATGGAAGGCGAAGTGTTAAGTGAAAATAACCCAATGCTAGCCTTAATGAAGCAGTTTAACTTTAAATTAAAAACCGACCCTGAAGATAAGGGCGTGATTCAAATAGAACTGAACTTAAACCAAGCTTAAACCTTAAAAAATAGGTGATAACTAGAGCATGTTATTACTTGAAAGGGCAAATAAAAAACCAGGCCTGTTCAAATTGAACAGGCCTGGTTTTTTTTATGTCTTTTAATAAAGAAATTTAAATAAAACCTTTGCCTTACGCTCCGTCTTCAAGACAAACTTTACCCAAATCGAACCGCTTTAAAGAATCGACTTTGAATTAACGCTAACTGTTGAGTACTGCTTCCTACAATCGCTACTAAGCCCCCTTTAACCGGAATCAACTCACCCATGTAACCACTTTTATTAAACGCTTGCATCGCATCAATTTGCGGGCCGGGCATAATAATCACGGTCACCGGGCCTTGCTCATCTTGCATCACCACGTGTAACCCAGTTTGGCCTTCAATGTCACACTCGCCCGCATAACTCATCGCCTCCAACTGACCTTCTAAGGTGGCACCAACGGCGGCAAACAGTTGGCTCAGTTCTTGAGGTGAATGCGCCATTTTTTGTGGCAACATTAACGAAGGATCCTCCTCAACATGGTGCAATATGTGTGCAACCAATGCATCACCCGTTAACGGTTCAGTTGGCAACGGGTTTTGCCAAAGGCCAAAAAACATCACCGCCACCAATAAACTGGCGGCCATGCCACTGGCGGCGAACTGCCAAGATTGACTTAAGTGATTTCTTAATCCAAATACATTCAACAGGCCTGCTGATTTTCGTTCCGCGTTTTCTGCCTTTTCTGCATTATGTGTCTGGTGCGCATTATCCGCTTCTTGATTCTGAGGAAGTTCTTGATAACTTTGATTCAGTAAAATACGTTCAATCAAGCCCTCTGGCACCTTCACATCTAACGCATTTGAAATTTTGCTGTCTAAATCTCGTGCTTTTTGCACACTCTTTTGATGTTGCGGATGGGCTTTTAAAAACACCAACATATCATCACTTAACTGATACGGGTTCTCTAGAAGTCGTTTATGAAATTCAAATTCATTCATGTTAATGACCTCCTTTTGTCGTGTAGTGGTCGTTACTCTCAGAGCTAAAGTCTTTGGCATAGGTGGCTTTAAGCTGTTTTCTGGCACGAAACAGTCGTGTGTTAACCGTGGCCAGCTTCAAGCTGAGTTCTTGGGCTATTTCGTCGCCAGTAAAGCCCCACATAATTTGTAAAATCATTGGCTCTCGATACTCTTCGGGCAGGTCTAAAATGGCCTTATGCAATTGCTGTTGCTCTAAATCCATTGACGGTTCATTTTTCAAATCATCCGATGCAAGGCTCTCTTCAATCTCAATCAATAACGGTTGATATTTTTCGTACATCCGTGCGTTTTCACGGCGCAAAATAGTAATTAACCACGCCTTTGCGGCTTTTTGATCATTGAGCTTATCAATCGCTTTCCAGGCACGCGTAAAGGTCTCTTGCACTAAATCTTCGGCCACGGTGGGTTGTTTACATAACCAGTAAGCGTAACGATAAAGATCTTTCCCGTAAGCCGAAACCAGTTGTTCAAAAAAACGATGTTTGTTTTTCATATCAAACGCAGACGCGTGGTTGATTGCATGGTTGTTCCCATTATTATTTTTGTTCTCACCCATAAGACCGACCACGCTCAATAAACTTTCAACGAATCGTCAAATTTCTTTGGCATGATTATCGGATACCCCACGTCGTTTTGCAACACAACCACCGGAACATCCAGCACGTCACTGAGGTTTTTTGAGGTCATGACCTCAGCCGTTGCGCCTTGTGTAAACAGTGTGCCGGCCTTAAGCAGTAAACAGGAATCAGACAGTTGCATCACGTGATTCAAGTCATGCGATACCATCACCACCCCCAAACCTTGCTTTGCCCATTGTTTTAACAGAGCGCCAATTTGAACCTGATGTTTTAAATCGAGCGCCTCTGACCACTCATCTAAAAACAGCCACTTACCATTAAACGCCTCAGAAACCTGACTATTTTCTGGCCAAATTTGCGCCAACACACGTGCCAAATGGGCGCGTTTTTGTTCGCCGCCTGAGAGCGTCAACACATCTCGGTGCTTTAGGTGCTGAATGTCTGTGGCCTCTAACACCGCTAACATCTGTTGTTCTGAACAAACCGTCTGTTGGGCTTCAAACCCTAAACGAACCAGTTGCTTAACCGTAAATGAAAAGGCCAACTCTTGATGTTGAGACAGCACCGAACGTTGCAGAGCCAATTCGGCAAAATTCATTTGGTTTAAAGGCTTGCCAGCAAACTCAATTTGACCAGAGGTTGCTTGCCACTCTTTGGTTAAACAACGCAATAACGTGGATTTTCCCGCGCCATTTTGACCGACAATCGCATGAATCTGTCCACTTATAAACTCGCCGCTTACATCAGAAAGTAAGCAGGCCTGTTCAATTTTAAAACCCAAATGATTAAACCGAATGCGACTCATAATTTTAAATCTCGACGCTTGAGTAACATCATCAAAAAGAACGGCCCGCCTAACAACGCCATTAACAAGCCAATCGGCAACTCAGCAGGGTGTAATAAGCTTCGCGCCAATAGGTCGGCCAACACCAATAACAACGCCCCGCCTAACGCACTTAACGGAATTAAAGCTCGATGATCAGGCCCCACCCAAAGACGAATCATGTGCGGCACCACTAACCCCACAAAACCAATCACGCCCACTAAGGACACGGCGGCAGCCACTAATAACGCACTTAACCCCATTACCCACCACTTTAAAGGTTGCACGGCGTAGCCCATATGTAAGCAGGCCTGTTCACCTAATAAAAAGGCGTTAAGCGGTTTCATTAGACGCCATAAGCCCATTAACGAGATTAAAACAACCGTCGCCACAATCGCCACATCTTGCCAATCCACATTGGCAAACGAACCCATCATCCAAAAAATAACCGAACGCAATTGAATATCACTGGATACCGTAATCAACAGGCCTGTTAAAGCACCGGCAATCGCATTAATCGCCACGCCTGCCAGTAACATCATGGCCACATCGGTTTGCCCTCTGCGGGTTGCAATCAAATACAACAACACGGTGGTGAACATGGCAAACACAAATGCGGCCACACTCATCTGCCAACTGCTAACCCCGCCCCACCAAGCACCGCCGAGCACAATCACCAATACCGCGCCCAATGCGGCACTGCTTGAAACCCCAATTAAACCTGGTTCGGCCAAAGGGTTACGAAACAACGCTTGCAAAGTCACCCCCGCCACCGCTAACCCTGCACCCACTAATGCCGTCATAATAATACGAGGTAAACGTAACTCCCAAATCACCAAACTTTGTTGATCAGACAGGCCTGTTAACAGGTCTTTTAATTGAATCTCGACACTGCCAAATTGCACACTGAACCCAATGGCAAACAGCAAACCAAACACCAGGCTTAAGACGGGCAATGTCCCCTTTTTGGGTATCACTTTTTAAGCTCACTGTGCACATCAACAGAAACGGTTTGTTCGACTTTCTCGTTTAATTCTGGCTGTTCAATGTCAGCAGGCCTGCTTGAATCTGGGTAGTATTTTTGATTTAACACATACACCACCACCCCGTTCCAAATCACAATAAACCACATTAAATAGAGCCAAAGCAGAAACAACGGAATGGCGGCAAACGCCCCATAAATGACGTTATACGTTGGAAACCACTCGACGTACAAGCCAAAGCCATTTTTTAATAATTCAAGTTGCAAAGTGGCAAACAACCCACCCAACAGCGCGGCTTTGGAAGAGACTTTTTGCGCAGGCACAAACTTATACAGCGCCGCAAACCCCAATAAAGCAAAGACAAAAGGCAGTAAGCTGATGCCAAAGGTTAACTTTTCTAAAAACGGAAAACTCTCTGCCAGCAAGGGTAAAGCCAATAAATACGAACTGGTCAGTAAACTCAAACCCAACAAAATCGGCCCCAATAAACTGACCCCTAAGTAGTGCAACACACTGACCCACCACCGGCGTCTTCGAGCGTTTGGCCATAGACCATTCAGTTTGCTGTCCACCTTCCACAGCAACATTAAGGTGGTGATTAACATCACCAACAAACCGGGGCCTTTTAAGCTGGCGGCTTGCTGTGAAAAGCCAACCAAATACGACTCAATCACCGGCTGTGAAGCGGGCATTAAATTATGAATTACTTGATCCATAACCAAGAGTTCTAAATCGGCAAAATACGGCGAAACCGAAAACAAACTCAACATCACCGCCAACATGGGCACTAACCCAATAATGGTGGTGTACGCCAAAATGCCGACCGCATCGGTGCCTTGGCGTTGCATAAAACGCACCGTCACGCGCTTCCAAAACATCCAGTGCCAAATACGCTGTTCTAAAAAAAAGGATTCGTTTGCCATAAAAACTCTTGTATAAACACTTATAAAAACTCTTAATATTTACTCTAAAAAAAAGACCGCCAAATAGGCAGGTTATCATAACGCATTCAAGCCTTTACTTTACAAACAGAGTCACGATAATGGGTTGTTTTTAAGTAGAATGATTTAAAAATCGTATGACAACAAAACAATGGCAATTCTGGATTGATCGTGGCGGCACCTTTACCGACATTGTGGCATTAGACCCATTAGGTAACCTGCACATGCACAAACTGCTCTCTGAAAACCCCGAGCAGTACCCCGATGCGGCTATTGCGGGCATTCGGTTTTTCTTAAACACCCCCGAACCCAAGCCCATCCCTGTTGAACAGATTCAGTCGGTCAAAATGGGCACAACGGTTGCTACCAACGCCTTGTTAGAACGCAAAGGTCAAGCCGTTGCCTTTGTGACCAACCAAGGGTTTAAAGACGCCCTAGAGATTGGTTATCAGAACCGTCCAGATATTTTTGCGCTTGAAATTGCCACGCCAAAACCGCTCTACCAAACCAGCATTGAAATTAGCGGACGTTTGGATGGGTCAGGTCAAGAGATTGAAGCCCTTGAACTCAATGCCATTCATGAGCAACTTTTGGCTTTAAAGCAACAAGGCTATCAAGCCATTGCCATTGTGTTACTGCACGCCTACCTCAACCCAAGCCACGAACAGAGCGTCGCCCAACTGGCCAAGCAGATTGGCTTTGCTCAAATATCAACGTCTTCACATACCAGCGCTTTAGTTAAATACATCGCACGAGGTCGCACCACGGTGGTCGATGCCTATTTAAGCCCGATTTTACGCAACTACGTTCAACAGGTTGCAGCAGCCCTACCCAACGTAGATTTACAATTTATGCAATCGCACGGTGGCTTAACCTCGGCGGAGGTCTTTCAAGGCAAAGATGCGATTCTTTCTGGCCCGGCCGGGGGCATTGTGGGCGCGGTTAAAACCGCTGAGCACGCTGGATTTAAACACATTATTGGCTTTGACATGGGCGGTACCTCCACCGACGTATCGCATTACGCAGGGCAATATGAACGCAGCTTTGAAACCGAAGTCGCGGGAGTGCAAATGCGCGTGCCTATGCTGGGTATTCATACCGTGGCGGCCGGAGGCGGGTCGATTGTTAAAACCCATCATGGTGAATTGCAAGTGGGTCCAGAGTCGGCCGGTGCCAATCCTGGCCCAGCCAGTTATCGACGAGGCGGCCCTTTAACCGTCACCGATTGCAATGTACTTTTAGGTCGATTACAGCCCAAGTTTTTTCCGCACGTGTTTGGGGTAAATGCCAACCAACCATTAGATTTAGAGGGGGTTAAAACTCAGTTCAAAAGGTTAGCCAACACCTTAAACCTCGCCCCCGAAGTGATTGCGGAAGGCGCGCTTAAGATTGCCGTTGAGAACATGGCGAATGCGGTGCAAAAAATATCCACCCAACGGGGGTACGATTTAAAAGACTACACCTTGGTGAGTTTTGGCGGGGCTGGTGGTCAACACGCCTGTGCGGTCGCAGTAAAACTGGGCATTCATCAGATTTTACTGCATCCGTATTCTGGCGTGCTGTCGGCTTATGGCATGGGGTTAGCTCAAAAAAGCATCATTGAAACTCAGTCTTATGCCGTTAAATTATCTGCGTTAGCCACATTGGCTAAACAGGTTCAATTGCAAACTGAGCAGGCCTGCTCAAAATTAACCGATCAAGATGAAGTGGTCGCTGAAGTGACGACGACCCTGTACTTGCAGTATCAAGGCAGCGATACCATATTAGAGCTCTGTTTAACGCAGCCATTAAATGACCCGCAAACACCCGAATCATTAACCAAGTCACTAACAGAATCGTTTCATCAGCAACACCGCCAGCAGTTTGGGTTTGTGCAACCGAACGTTGAGATTATGATTAACAGCATCAGTGTTGAAGCATCTTCAGCCAGCCACGCCGTTCACAACACCCCCATCCAAACAAAACAAAAAGGCTTAAGCACTGACACAGTGCCCATGTTTGCAAACGGCCAATGGCAACAAGCTAAAGTCTATCAGCGAGAGGAACTTAGCCCACAACAAAGCCTTGTTGGCCCTGCGTTAATTTTAGAACCCA
>Ga0307994_1001754_pt1 | contig 12730 bp, 16 predicted proteins | sample EllFjometagen261_FD_203171 | JGI IMG/M metagenome (GOLD analysis project Ga0307994, IMG submission 203171) | Marine microbial communities from Ellis Fjord, Antarctic Ocean - #261 | ecosystem: Environmental > Aquatic > Marine > Unclassified | place: Southern Ocean | collected 2014-11-02 | reverse complement strand
GCAGGACGGGCGGCGCGGGCTGCGTGAACGCCTCCCACAATTTGCCGCGGCGGATATAGTTGCCGATGTCGTGGACGCGTTCGTCGCCGAGCTGTCCGTCGCGCAGGCGGGCGACCGCGTCATATTCGTAGAGGCCCTGCTGCGCCTTGGTGGTCGACTTGATGTTCCATTCGATCAGCGGCGCCTTGGCGGCCTGCGCGATCTGGTGCGCCAGCACGGTCTTGCCGGTGCCCGGCTCGCCCTTCACCAGCAGGGGCCGACGCAGTGCGACGGCGGCATTGACCGCCACCTTCAAATCGTCGGTTGCAACATATTCGCTGGTGCCTTCAAAGCGCATGGGATGGCCTTCCTGCCGCTGTTAACTGGTTGGTTAAGCGATAGGGGGCTGAAGCCAGCTTGGCAAGCGGTCAGAGCGCTGCTGCTTTACGTTTCCGTAAGGCCATGCGTTTTCAAAGCCTAGATGCCGTCCTGCGCGCGGCGAAGCTCTGCGCGTTCGCCCAGCATATCCCAGAACTGGCGGTGCTGCTGGAGCATCTGCGATGCGCCGAAGCCGATCGCGCGTCCGATCATTCTGTCGGTGCTCAGTTCGGCCGCGAGCTGGCGTGTGTCGGCAGACGAAGGGAGCGAGGAGGGGCGGACATCGAGCCCGGTGCGCGCGCCGATGAGATCGAGCACCTCGCGCACCGTGATCCAGTCCAGCACCAGCGCAAAGGCGGCGCCGATCGCACAGCCCTGGCGGTCGGACTGCGACAGCGCGTTGAGCGCCCCGCGCAGGTTGATGATCGCAGGGGTGCACCGGTCCTGGCCGGGGGTGCTGGTGATCGGGCCAGCGGCAACGGTCAGCCGGGTAAGCAACGCGCGCTCGCCGACGAACGCTTCGCATGCATGGGCCAGCCATTTGCCGATATGCGGGTCTGCGGTGCGGGTCGCGGCATAGTCGATCAGACCGGGATAGCGGCCATGCAGCAGGCACAGATAATGCGCGGCATCGGCAAGGTCGATTGCGCGCACCGGGCTGGCCTTGTCGAGCAGCACGCCGACAAAGCCGTGCGCAGCGCTGGTGCCCTGCGCCAGCGCGGCATCCAGCGAGCGCGGTGGCACTGCATCCGGTTGGGCGCGGTCAAAGGCTCCGGGCTGAACAAACGACACGTGGCGGTTTCCCTAAAGTGCTTGGCCCAATCTGCTCCGCCCGAAGGTCCGGCGACACAATTGGTGTGGCAGGCAAGCGGGTCGCACCTGCCTCCACACCGGCACCCTAGCGTGTCGTCCTAAAGAGAAAGTTTACGCAGGTGCAGGTTTATCGCGCCTGGTGATGCTGTTCGTCGAGAAACTGCGCGACATCGGCCAGATCGACATCATGGCACACGAACGTCTGCCCGATCCCGCGCGCGAGCAGGAAGGGCAGGGTGCCGCCCGCCATCTTCTTGTCATGCCGCATATGATCGACCAGCGCCGCGCCATCGGCGGTGACGCCGGCATCGTGCGGCGTGACCGGCATGGCGCAGGCGCCAAAATGTGCGGCGACGCGTTCTGCGTCCGCAAGGTCGCACAACCCGCGCCGTGCCGAATAGCGCAGCGCCAGCACCATCCCGACGCCCACTGCCTCGCCGTGCAACAGCCTCTCGCCAAAGCCGGTATCGGCTTCCAGCGCATGGCCGAAGGTGTGCCCGAGATTGAGCAGCGCGCGGCGGTCCTTGGTCTCGCGCTCGTCCTCGCCCACGATCCGCGCCTTGGCGGCGACGCTGGTGACGATGGCGTGATCGAGCGCCTGGGGTTCACCTGCGAGCACATCGGCGCCGTGCGCTTCGCACCAGTCGAAGAAGGGCGCGTCGTCGATCAGTCCGTATTTGACCACTTCGGCATAGCCTGCGCGCATTTCGCGCAGAGGCAGCGTGGCGAGCACCTGCGGATCGATCAGCACGAATCGCGGCTGGTGGAAGGCGCCGACGAGGTTCTTGCCCGCTGCGGTGTTGATCGCGGTCTTGCCGCCGACCGAGCTGTCGACCTGTGCCAGCAGGGTGGTCGGCACCTGCACGAAGTGGCAGCCGCGCTTGACGATCGATGCGGCAAAGCCGGTGAGGTCGCCGATCATCCCGCCGCCCAGCGCGAAGATGGTGTCGCTGCGCTCGATCCCTGCGCCGAGAAGCCAGTCGGTCAGTCGCGCCAGCTCGGCCCAGCTCTTGCTCGCCTCGCCAGCGGGTACGACATGCAGCTCCGCTGCGATGCCTGCGGCCTCGAGCTGCGCGGCGATGCGGGGCCAGTGGTGCCGGGCCACTGTGCTGTCGGTGACCCACAGGCTGCGGCCGCGCTTTGCCCAGGGAGCGATATGCGTTGCCACGTCGTCGAGCGCGCCTGCCTCAACGGCGATATCGTAGCTGCGCTGGCCCAGCGCGATATTCAGCCGTGCCATCGGGCAAGTGCCTCCAGAATAGTGAGAACGGTGCGGTGGTGCGGGCCATCCTTGCTCCGCACATGGATCTGCGCCTGCGCATAGACCGGGTTGCGGACCTCGGCGAGTTTGGCCAGGACTTCGCCCGGATTGCCGTTCTTGAGCAGCGGACGGGTGTTGCGGCGGCTGACGCGCTCGACCAGCGTAGCGAGGTCGGCATCCAGCCAGATCGCGATTGCGCCCTGCAGGATCAGCGCGCGGGTCTGGTCGTTCATGAACGCGCCGCCCCCGGTAGCGATGACGCGCGGAACGCCATCGATCAGCCGCGAGATCACCCGGCGCTCGCCATCGCGGAAATAAGGTTCGCCGAAACGCTCGAAGATTTCCGAGATCGTCATCTGCGCCGCAGTTTCGATCTCCTCATCGGCATCGACGAAGTCGATCCCCAGATCGGTGGCCAGCCTCTTGCCGACGGTGGACTTGCCGACACCCATCAGCCCGACCAGCACCAACGGCCGGTCCAGCCATTGCATGATGGCGCCTGCAAGCTTCGCGGGGTCTGATTTTCGGTTCTGCAGCATTGCCGCGCAGCCTATAAATAGGCTAGGCGGTGGCGCAAGTTTTCTAGACACTTCACGGAGCATATGTCGGCCATGGCCATTTTGGGACAGAATTACCGGCAGCGCAGGCGGCCCAAGGGACCGCTCATCCTGGTTGCACTGGCTGTTCTGGTTGTTGCGTTCCTGGCGTTCGCCTATTCGCGCGGTGGCGAGGTTCCCACCGCACGCGTCGAAAAGCAGATTGCCTTGCCAACGGCAGCGGCTTCCAACGCCGCCACGGCGCAGCCCGAGGGCTGATCGCGATGCGGCGGGGAATGCTGCTGGCCTGTGCCAGCCTGATGGCGGTGGCGTTTGTATCTGCTCCGGTGATCGGACAGAACGAAGCGCCGGAGTCGCTGCTTCCCCCCGGGTTCAACGATCCCGCGCCTGCGCCGTCGCAGTCCGAACCGCCGCCCTTGCCCGAGCCCGGCCGCACCGGACCCCAGGCTCCCGTCGTCCCCGGCACGCCGACTCCGCTGGTCCCCCTGCCTTCGCTGGCAGGTCAGGAAGAAAGCGACGAGGCGCTGAGCGAGGAACTCACTGCGTTGCAGGAGCAGCTTGCAGAGCAGCTCGCGCTCACCCAGGCGCTGCCGCCCAGCGCGCGCCGTTCGCTGGACCTCATCGGTCCCTTGAGCCAGGCCAATGGCGGTTTTGCCGCGTCCTCGCTCGGCAATATCGGCGGACGCTATGCCCAGACGCTGGTGCGCCGCACCGGTGGGCGTATCGTGTCGCGCTGGGCCTCGCTGGGCCTGCAGAAGCTGCTGCTGAGCGAACTCAACACGCCTCAGGGGATCAATGGCGCAAACTGGGCTGCTGAACGCGCGGCATTGCTGCTGCGCATCGGATCGGCCGATGGCGCGGTGCGCATGGTGCAGGCGATCGATCCGCCCGCCGCGACGCCGCGCCTGCTTGATGTGGCGCTGACCAGCTATGTTTCCGCCGCCGATCCGCTGGGCATGTGCCCGCTGCTGCCCTTTGCCCGCGACACCGCAAAGGGCAAGGAATGGCAGCTTATCCGCGCGATCTGCTCGGGCTTTTCCGGAGAGGGCAGCTCGGCGCGCGAACAGATCGATCGCGCCCGCCGCCAGAGCGGCATGGACCGGATCGATGTGGTGCTGGCGGAAAAGATCGTCGGGGCCAGCCTCAACGGCAGGCGCGCGGTGACGGTGCAGTGGGATGACGTGGGTCAACTTACCCGCTGGCGTTTCGGGCTGGCGCTGACCGCCGGGATCGAGCCTCCCGAGGCGCTGTATGCCAGCGCCGACCGCAATTATCAGGCGTGGCGCGCGCGCGCGCCGATGGCGCCGCTGGCATCGCGCGTGCAGGCGGCAGACATGGCCGCCGCGATGGGCGTGCTTTCCAGCCGCGACATGATCGATCTGTACGGCGCGACCTTTGACGATCCGGGCACCGACGATGCGCTGCGTGATCGCATGGCGCTGTTGCGCACCGCCTATGTCGCTGCCGATCCCGAGGACCGGGTGCGCGCGATGCAGGCGTTGTGGAACCGTTCCGAAAACGCGTTCGTGCGCTATTCCGCGCATATCCTGACCGCGCACGCGGCAGCGCGCGTCACTCCGTCGGAGGACGTCGGTAATGCTGCCGATGGCCTTATCGTCTCGATGGTGTCGGCGGGCTTCGATACCAGCGCGGCTCGCTGGACCGGGATCGTGTCCGAGGGCAGTCTGGGCTGGGCAGTGCTCGCGCTCGCCTCGCCGGGGCGCTCGCCGCTGGGATCATCGGAAGTCAGCAGCTTCTTCGACAATGATGAGAGCGCGAACGCACGCAAGAGCGCGTTTCTGGTTGCGGGCCTGGCTGGGCTCAACCGGATCAGTACCGCCGATCGCGATTCGCTGGCCGAGGACCTGGGCATCCGGCTGGGGGGTGAAACCCGCTGGACCCGGGCGATCCGCGCCGCCGCATCGCAGGGCAATGATGGCCTGGTGACGCTGCTGGTCGCGATGGGCATGCAGGGCAACGACTGGTCGGCGATGACCCCGCGCCAGCTGTTCCACGTCGTTGCGGCGCTGCGCATCGCCGGGCGTCAGGCAGAGGCCCGGATGATCGCTGCAGAAGCCGTCAGCCGCGCCTGACCGATGGCAGGCGACGACGCCCGTCTGATCGACCGCTTTCTGGAAATGATGGCCGCAGAGCGCGGTGCGGCGGCGAACACGCTCGCCGCGTATCGCCGCGACCTCGAACAGGCGTCCGATGTGCTGGCAGGTGCGCTGGTGCAGGCGGGAGAGGCCGGGTTGGCCCGCCTCGACCATCACTGGCGCTATCTTGCTTCGAGCACCGTCGCGCGCAAATCCTCTGCGCTGCGTGGCTTTTTCGCCTTTCTGCAGGATGAGGGGCTGTCGGAGGCCAGCGCGGGCAACGCATCCACGGCGATTGCTCGCCCGAAAGTGCAAAGACCGCTGCCCAAGATCCTCAGTCACGACGATATTGCCCGGCTGTTCACGCTGGCAGAAGAGCGCGCGGCTGCGCCAGAGGCAAGGCCATCGGACCTGCGGCTGCTCGCGCTGATCGAGCTGCTCTATGGATCGGGTTTGCGCGCCAGCGAGTTGGTCAGCCTGCCGCGTGCGGCGGCCAGCATCGGGCGACCGTTGCTGGCAATCACCGGCAAGGGCGACAAGCAGCGGCTGGTGCCGATCTCGGGCCGCGCGCGCGATGCGCTGGCGCGCTGGCTGGCAGTGAGCCCGGGCGAGACGCGCTGGCTGTTCCCCTCGCGCACCGGGCATATCAGCCGCATCAGGCTGTATCAGCTGATCAAGGACTTCGCCGCCAGCGCGGGGATCGATCCGGCACGGGTGAGCCCGCATGTGCTGCGCCACGCCTTTGCCACTCATCTGCTCGAAGGCGGCGCGGATCTGCGCACCTTGCAAACCTTTCTGGGCCATGCCGATATCGCGACCACCCAGATTTACACCCATGTCGACAGCAAAAGGCTGGTCGAGCTGGTCAATCGTCGCCACCCGCTTGCGCAGATGAACCTTGCCGACAGGCAGCGGCGTGGCTAGCAGGGCAAGACTATGACCATGACAAGCTATCTGGAATTCGAAAAGCCGATCGCCGCGCTCGATGCGCGCATCGCCGAATTGCGCGAAACCGCCGACACCGGCGAGATCGATATCGACAGCGAGATCGAGCGGCTCGCGGCCAAGTCGCGCAAGCTGCTGGCCTCGACTTATGCCGGGCTGACCCCCTGGCAGAAGACGCTCGTTGCCCGGCATCCCGCGCGCCCGCATTTCAAGCATTATGTCGCAGGGATGTTCGACGAGTTCCTGCCGCTGGCAGGCGACCGTGCCTTTGGCGACGACAAGGCGATCATGGGCGGCTTTGCGCGCATGGGCGAACAGCGCCTGGTGGTCATCGGGCACGAAAAGGGCGACACCACCGAAAGCCGCATCCGCCACAATTTCGGCATGGGCAAACCCGAAGGCTATCGCAAGGCGATCCGCCTGATGGACCTGGCAGACCGGTTCGGGCTTCCCGTGGTTACATTGGTCGACACCTCGGGCGCGTTTCCCGGCGTGCAGGCCGAGGAGCGCGGTCAGGCCGAGGCTATCGCACGCTCGACCGAGCGCTGCCTGTCGCTGGGCGTGCCGATGGTCTCTGCGATCGTCGGCGAAGGCGGATCGGGCGGCGCGGTGGCGCTGGCTTCGGCCGAGCGCGTGCTGATGTTCGAACATGCGGTCTATTCGGTGATCTCGCCCGAAGGCTGCGCCTCGATCCTGTGGCGGACCGCTGACCGCGCGGCAGATGCTGCCGAAGCGATGCAGGTGACCGCAGCCGATCTCAAGCGGCTCAACGTCATCGACCGGATCGTCAAGGAACCCGTTGGCGGCGCGCATCGTGATTCGGCGCAGGCGATCCAGGAACTGGCCAAGGCGGTGCGCGAGGAGTTGGAAACGCTCAAGAAGCTGAGCCCGCTCGAGCTGCGCGCGGCGCGCGAAGCCCGCTTCCTGGCGATCGGCGCACTTTGATCTCGATGTAAATTCGCGCAACCGCACGCGGTCTGCGTCGTTGTGGCGACAAGCCCGTTTGATCATGGCGCCAGCACAGGGCATCATGCGATCGATCGGCACAGACAAACGACCGACAAGGAGGGTGCGATGGCACGGCGGATGAAGGTTTTTGCGTTCACGGTTGCAACCGCTATGGGGACGACCGCGCTGCTAACGGGCGCACTGGCGCCCAGGGCAGAGGCGCTGGTTGCGCAGGCTCAGTCGATCACCGCATCGGAAAAGCGGCAGGGCGCAGAGGTGCATCCCAAGCTGCTCGAGGAATTCGGCGGTGCGTACCAGGTGGCGCAGACATCCTATGTCGTTCAGGTCGGCAAGGGCATCGCGGTGCAATCGGGCCTTGGCAACGCGCGCGACGATTTCACCGTGACGCTGCTCAACTCGCCGGTCAACAACGCCTTCGCGATTCCCGGCGGCTATGTCTATGTCACCCGGCAGCTGCTGGCGCTGATGAACGACGAGGCCGAACTGGCCGGCGTTCTGGGGCATGAAGTCGGCCATGTCGCCGCACGCCACTCCGAAAAGCGGCAAAAGGCGGCGCAGCGCAACAGCATCATCGGGCTGCTCGGCCAGATTGGCGCGGCGGTGCTGCTGGGCGATGGCGCGGCAGGCCAGCTTGGCCAGCAGGTGTTCGGCACCGGGACCCAGCTGCTGACGCTGAAATACTCGCGCAAGCAGGAAGAAGAGGCCGACGATCTGGGCGTGCGCTATCTCAGTAGCGCAGGCTATGATCCAAAGGCACTGTCCTCGATGCTGGGCTCGCTCGCGGCGCAGCAGGCGATCGATGCCCGCGCACAGGGCGGCAACGCCCGCTCTGTGCCCGAATGGGCAAGCACCCATCCCGATCCCGCCCGCCGCGTGACGCGCGCAGCGACTGTCGCCAGCCGGTTCAGCGGAACCCAGCGCAACCGCGACGTGTTTCTCTCGCGGCTCGATGGGCTGCTCTATGGCGATGATCCCAAACAGGGCATGGTGCAGGGCAGGGAGTTCCTGCATCCCGAGCTGGGGCTGAAATTCTCTGTCCCGCAAGGCTATGCCATGCAGAACGGCACCAGCGCTGTGTCGATCAGCGGCCAGTCGGCGCAGGCACAGTTCACCATGGGCCAGTTCTCGGGCGACCTCACGCGCTATGTCGATCAGGCATTCCGTGCGGTGGGTGGCGAACAGCAGCTGAATTACGGGCAGATCCAGCGGACCACGGTCAACGGCCTGCCCGCGGCCTACGCCACCGCCCGCGTCGCCGCCAATCGCCAGACGCTCGATGTGACCATCTTCGCGTACAGCTTCGGCAACAACCGGGCCTATCATTTCGTCGCGATCACGCCTGCCGGGCAGAGCAACCTGTTCACGCCGATGTATCAGTCGGTGCAGCGGCTGTCGGGCGCCGAAGCCTCGGCGATCAGGCCGCGGCGGCTGCGGGTGGTGACAGTCCAGCGTGGCGACACCGTGCAGTCCGTGGCTGCGCGCATGGCCTATGACGATCTGCGGGCCGAGCGCTTCATCGCGCTCAACGGGCTGGCATCCGGCGCCACCCTGACCCCCGGGCAGAAGGTCAAGATCGTCAGCTATTGAGCGCTGCGGACATACAAAAAAGGGCGGCATCACTGCCGCCCTTTTTCGTTTGGCTGTGGCCGTAAGGCTTAGCCGGTGGTCAGCTTGGTGCTGACGGTGTTGAAGGTGCTGGAGAGGTTGGTGCCCAGCGAGCTCATCGCGGTGATGGCTGCAACGGCGATCAGGGCGGCGATCAGGCCGTATTCGATGGCGGTGGCGCCCTTCTTGTTGCCGAGAATGTTGCGAATGGTCTTCATGTCAGGTCTCCTGTTCGAGGTCTTCACTTCCCCGTCCCATCTTCACGCATGCCGATTGGACAAGACCGGGAGTAAAACTAAATGCTTACGATATTCCTAAGATTGATCGGGGTGTCTGAAATTCCGACACCTTACTCTTCCTTGGGGACGATATTGGTTTTGACGTAGCCCCACATGCTGATGGTGTTGCCGGCTACGGAGTTGATGGCGGTCATGCAGGCGATAGCCACCAGAGCCACGATCAAGCCGTATTCAATGGCGGTTGCACCGCGTTTTGATTTGGCCAATTGAGCAAAGAAATGGCGCATGGTGGTTCCGAAACTAGCCGGGGACCCGCTTGCCCCAGCCACAGGTTTGCAAAATCCCGTTTCCAAAAGGTTAAAACAGGCATTCGACATGGAAATAAATCCGACACTCTTCCCCGTGGTGGCGGCATTGCTGGTCGATGGATCTGGCAGGCTGCTGGTGCAGCAGCGCCCGCCCGGCAAGATGATGGCAGGGCTGTGGGAGTTTCCCGGTGGCAAGATCGAGCCGGGAGAGACGCCAGAGGCGGCGCTGGCGCGCGAACTGGGCGAGGAGTTGGGCATCCAGGTGGCAGTAGCCGACTTGGCACCGCTGACCTTTGCGAGCGATGCGCTGGGTACGCGCCATCTTATCCTGCTGCTGTACCGTTGCGATAGCTGGATAGGCGAGCCAAAGCCGCTGCACGCCAGCGCGATTCGCTGGGTCACCGTTGACGATTTGCGGGCGCTGGATATGCCGCCGGCCGATCTTCCGCTGCTCGGCGCGATCGAACAATCCCTGCGCCATCGGGGTGGCGCGCAATAAAGCGACATGCGGCCCAAAAAGGTGTTGCCATCCCGAAGGCCGCTGACTATGTCGCCAACTCCAACGCGCCCGTAGCTCAGCTGGATAGAGCATCAGACTACGAATCTGAGGGTCGGACGTTCGAATCGTTCCGGGCGCACCATTCCCCCCAAAAGGGGAAAGTGGACTGAAAAGGCGGGCAGCTTGCCCGCCTTTTTCTGTTTGGGCACATGTTCGCCCTGATAGGTCCATATAGTTTCATTTGACACCATTTTGTCTGCAGGGTATTCCTGTGCGCACAGCAACCGCGCATGGAGGATAATCTCATGGCCGACCTTTTCGAAAACCCCCTGGGCCTGGACGGGTTCGAGTTCATCGAATTCTGCGCCCCGCAAAAAGGTCTGCTCGAGCCGGTGTTCACCGCCATGGGCTTCACGCGCATCGCCCAGCATCGCTCCAAGGACGTCCATTTGTGGCGCCAGGGTGATATCAACCTGATTGCCAATTATGAGCCGGCAAGCCCGGCTGCGTATTTCGCTGCCGAACACGGCCCGTCGGCCTGCGGCATGGGCTTTCGCGTCCAGAACGCGCGCATCGCCTATCGCGAGGCGCTGGATCGCGGTGCAGAGCCGGTCGAGACCCGCACCGGCCCGATGGAGCTGCGGCTGCCCGCGATCCGCGGTATCGGCGGCGCGATGATCTATCTGGTCAATCGCTATGCCAGCCTCGAAAACCCCGAAGCGCTATCGATCTACGACATCGATTTCGAATATCTGCCCGGCGTCGATCGCCATCCGGTGGGCGCGGGCTTCAAGATGATCGATCACCTTACGCACAATGTCTATGGCGGCCGCATGGACCATTGGGCGAAGTTCTACGAGCGCGTCTTCAACTTCCGCGAAATCCGCTTCTTCGACATCAAGGGCGAATATACCGGGCTCACCAGCCGCGCGATGACCGCGCCCGATGGTAAGATCCGCATTCCGCTCAACGAAGAAGGCGCGAAAGGCGGCGGCCAGATCGACGAGTTCCTGCGCGCCTACAATGGCGAGGGCATCCAGCACATAGCGTTCATCTGCGACGACCTGATCGGCTGCCTCGATCGCATCAAGGCGATGGGCGCGCCGCTGATGACGCCGCCGCCGGGCACCTATTACGAAGCGCTTGAAGAGCGCTTGCCGGGCCATGGCGAGCCTGTGGAAGAGCTGCAGTTGCGCGGCATCCTGCTTGATGGATCGACCGAGAACAACGATCCGCGGCTGCTGCTCCAGATCTTCGGTCAACCAGTGATCGGCCCGGTGTTCTTCGAGTTCATCCAGCGCAAGAAGGACGAGGGCTTCGGCAACGGCAACTTCACCGCTCTGTTCAAGTCGATGGAAGAAGACCAGCTGCGCCGCGGCGTGCTCAAGGTTCAGGAACCCGCGGAATGACCGCACCGTTCGCACTCTCGCGCATCCACCACGTCGCTTATCGCTGCAAGGACGCCAAGCAGACGGTGGAATGGTACGAGAAGGTGCTGGGCATGACCTACACCAGCGCCTTCTCGGAAGATCATGTGCCCTCCACCGGGGCCTATGATCCATACATGCACGTCTTCCTCGATTGCGGCGGGGGCAACGTGCTGGCGTTCTTCGAATTGCCCGAGCAGCCCGAAATGGGCCGCGACGCGAACACCCCTGAATGGGTGCAACATATCGCGTTCGAGGTCGCCGATCTGGACGCGCTGCTGGCCGCCAAGGCGCATATCGAGGGGCTGGGCATCGACGTGCTGGGGCCGACCTTCCACGGCATTTTCCGCTCGATCTATTTCTTCGACCCCAATGGTCACCGTGTCGAACTCGCCTGCAATATCGGCAAGCCCGAGCATTATGCCGAACTCAAGCGCGTGGCGCCGTTGATGCTCGACGAGTGGAGCCGCACCAAAAAGGCTCCGCGGCATGCCGACTGGTTGCACAAGGATCCCGATGCGGCCTAAGGGTCTGCGTCATGACCTTTGAAGATCAACTGGAGCGCTATTTCGGGACGCGCGATCCTGCCGCCATCGCCCCGCAGGCGGTGGATGCAGCGATCGAGCGCATGCAGGTCGATCTGGGCTTGGCGACCGTTTCGGGCGAGCGCTTTGCCATCTGGTGCATGCTGTTCATGTTCGGTCAGGCCCCGGATATCGACGAGACCTTTGCCGACCGCTCGGAGCGCGATCTGGCGCGGGACTTCATCGAAATGTCGGAGCGGGCAGGGGATGCACCCTGAACATGGCCGAGATCATCAACCTGCGCAAGGCGCGCAAGGCGCACAAGCGCAAGCAGGCCGAAACCACCGCCGCCGAAAACCGTGCGAGGTTTGGCCAGACCAAGGCGGAGCGCACCACGAAGGCGGCCGAGAGCGACCGCGCGGCACGGCTGCTCGACGGCGCGCGGTTGGAGAAGGACTGATGCGCTCGACCTCCGATTCGGTTAGCGTTCGGCTGTACCTGCTCGATGGTGACGTCGAGGGCGGGGCGACCAGCAGCCTGTTCTACGGCCCGCTGGCAGAGGCGCTGCACACCGCCGCGCAGCAAAGCGCCGAGGTTCAGGAAGGCCTGTACATCGCCACCGATAACGACGTCGTCGCCTATCTCGACCTGATCGAGGAATAGGCGGCGCCCCGTCAGGCCTGGCGCGCGACCTCGAGAATGCAGTCCACGAACCCTTGCGGATCATCCTCCTGGATGAAGTGACCGCCGCTCAGCGGGCGATGCTTCTGTCCGGCCGTCCCCGGCACGCGCCCGACGAACAGCGCGTCGCCGCCACGGGTGATGGGATCGCGATCGCTGAAACAGCACAGGAACGGCTTTTCCCACCGGTCGAGAATCTCCCAGGCCTTGAGCTGATCGGGCACCGCGACATTGGGGCCAAGCGGCACGAAGCTGGGGAAGATACGCGCGCCCGCCTTGAAGCTGCCATCGGGGAAGGGGGCATCATAGGCCGCGATCTCGGCATCCGACAGCGTGCGTGCGGTGCCCTTGGCGATGATCTTGCCGATCGGAAACACCGGGCTCCATTTGGAGAACGCCCGCCAGATGGCAAAGGCGCGCGGTGCGTCCTGGCCTGCGGGCAGGCCTCC
>Ga0307994_1001751_pt1 | contig 12734 bp, 11 predicted proteins | sample EllFjometagen261_FD_203171 | JGI IMG/M metagenome (GOLD analysis project Ga0307994, IMG submission 203171) | Marine microbial communities from Ellis Fjord, Antarctic Ocean - #261 | ecosystem: Environmental > Aquatic > Marine > Unclassified | place: Southern Ocean | collected 2014-11-02 | reverse complement strand
CTGCCTTACGCATATGCGGGAACAGTAAAACGTCACGAATCGAAGCGGAATCGGTGAACAACATCACCAAGCGGTCAATACCAATTCCTTCACCCGCTGTCGGTGGCATTCCGTGCTCTAGCGCTCGAATGTAATCTTCGTCAAAGTGCATGGCTTCATCGTCACCCGCATCTTTTGCTTGCACCTGTGCTTTAAATCGCTCGGCTTGGTCTTCAGCATCGTTCAATTCGTTAAAGCCGTTAGCCAATTCGCGTCCACCAATAAACAACTCAAAACGGTCGGTAATAAATGAATTGTCATTGTTACGACGCGCGAGTGGCGACACTTCTGCTGGGTATTCGGTAATGAACGTGGGGTCCATTAACTTCTCTTCAACCGTCTCTTCAAAAATCTCAGTAATGACTTTACCTAAACCAAACCCATCTTTAATGTGAATCTTCAAAGATTGTGCTAAAGCCGTTGCCGACTCTAAGGTATCAAGCTGATCGGCAGTAATGCCTTCGTTATATTGCAGAATGGCGTCTTTCATACTTAAACGCGCAAACGGCTTTCCAAAATCAAACTCTAGCCCTTGATAAGGCACTTTTGTTGAACCTACGGCTAATTCAGCGAGCTCTTTTAACAGTTCTTCGGTGTAGTCCATTAACTGGTGGTAATCGGTGTAGGCCGCATAAAACTCAACCATGGTAAATTCTGGATTATGACGCGTTGATAACCCTTCATTACGGAACGAACGATTGATTTCGAACACACGCTCAAACCCACCGACAACCAAACGCTTTAAATACAACTCAGGTGCAATACGCAGGTATAAAGGCATATCTAAGGCGTTGTGATGCGTGTTAAACGGCTTGGCGGTTGCGCCACCCGGTATCACGTGCATCATTGGCGTTTCAACTTCCATAAAGTCATGACGAATCAAAAAGTTACGAACGTGCTGAACAATTTTAGAGCGCAACATGAAAGTAGCTCGACTGTCTTCATTCACAATCAAATCCACATAACGCTGACGATATTTGGTTTCTTGATCTTGCAGCCCGTGAAACTTATCAGGCAGTGGACGAAGTGATTTAGTAATCAGCTCGATACTTTCAACGTGCAACGAAAGTTCACCCGTATTGGTTTTAAACAAGTAGCCTTCTGCACCGACAATATCACCTAGATCCCATTTTTTAAACTGGGTGTTATAGAACCCTTCTGGCAGTTCATCACGGGTCACGTAAACCTGAATGCGGCCAGTGTCATCTTGAATTGTGGCAAAGCTTGCCTTACCCATAATGCGACGAAGCATCATTCGCCCAGCCACCTTAACGCGAACCGGTTCAGCTTCTGCAAGCTCTTCTTTGGTCTTTTCTGAATACAGAGCATTCAAATCAATAGAGCTGTCTTCACGACGAAAATGGTTGGGATAAGAGTGTCCAATTTCACGAAGTGCGCCTAACTTAGCGCGTCTTTCGGCAATAATTTTATTCTCATCCACTTCAGGCACGTTGTTTTGTGTTTCGGACATTCGATTACTCTCTTCACTCTTCAAGTTACCTGCCATTTAAAAATGAGCAGGCCTGGTTAATTTTAAATTTGGTTGTAGGCTTTTTGATGTTTATCGCTATAGACGGTTAAACACCCATTTTTAAACTGGCTTCAATGAATTGATCTAGTTCACCATCTAATACTGCGGTGGTATTACCGGTTTCAACGCCCGTACGAAGATCTTTGATTCTTCCTGAATCTAAAACGTAGGAACGAATCTGGCTTCCCCAACCGATATCAGACTTAGAATCTTCTAGTTCTTGTTTATCGGCATTACGACTTAACATCTCAAGTTCATAAAGCTTAGCGCGTAACTGCTTCATCGCTTCCGCTTTGTTTTGATGCTGTGAACGGCCATTTTGACATTGCGTCACCGTATTGGTGGGCAAATGGGTAATTCGCACGGCCGATTCGGTTTTGTTAACGTGCTGCCCCCCGGCGCCACTGGCACGATACACATCAATACGCAAGTCCGCTGGGTTAATATCCACCTCAAAGCTGTCATCAATTTCAGGGGAGATAAAAACCGAAGCAAACGAGGTATGGCGACGATTACTAGAATCAAACGGCGATTTACGCACTAAACGATGCACCCCCGTTTCGGTTCTAGCCCAACCAAAGGCGTAGTCGCCCTTAACATGAATGGTTGCGCCTTTAATTCCCGCCACATCGCCGGCCGTTATCTCTAAAATCTCAGATTTATAACCGTGTGAATCCGCCCAACGCAAATACATTCTTAACAACATATTCGCCCAGTCTTGGGCTTCGGTTCCGCCAGAGCCTGATTGAATTTCAATGTAGCAGTTATTGGGGTCTAACTCACCCGAAAACATACGTTGAAACTCTAACTTTTCAAGCATGGCGCCTAGGCGATCAAGTTCGGCCTCTACCTCTACCACCATCTCTTCGTCGTCTTCCGACTCGGCAAATTCAAGCAACTCTTTTGAGGACTCGACGCCTTCATCAAGCTCTAACACGGTATTTACAATCAGATCAAGTTGCGACTTCTCTTTGCCTAAGGCCTGTGCCTCGTCAGGCTTGTTCCAAATAGCAGGGTCTTCGAGCTCGCGGTTAACTTCAATTAGACGTTCAGCCTTGGTTTCGTAGTCAAAGATACCCCCTAAGCGAATCATTACGCGCTTGATAGTCGTCAAGTCGGCTATATAACGGGTTCAATTCCATCAAATCTGACCTTTGGTATAAGGATAAAAAATAAACGAGAATCATACCAGTATTTGATTTTTTTTGTTTACTGATGTGGTCAAAAAACATCGTTGCGTTACACTAAAGAAATCATAGGATAAGCCGTTAACTTAGGTATAAAATGAAACCGTGAACATACTCGGTTCAATGCATCCTTAAAATGCACACAAAAAGTCGATGAATCAGACGCTTTAAAAAAGTGTTAAACGGACAGGTTCATCAATGCGCAGACCAGAAGCGAGGCAAATAGAATGAGCATTAATTCCATACCCGGCATGACCAATGCCTACCAAAAAACCGCAAACTTAACGCCTGAACAAGCCAACCCAAATAACAGTGGTGTTCGGGCACAAGGCCAACCACAACTGCCCGAACAAGCTTCAGAGCGTGCGCAATCGGTTCAACAATCGCACCTAACGATTCGTCAACAAAACCAAGCAAGCATTGTCCAAATGATGTTTAGCACCTCAGAATCCGCCACGCAAAATTCGCTAAAAATCACCTATCAAGAAGCCATTGATAAAATTAACGATGTTTTGACTGCCGAATTAGGTGAGCAAGTTGACCCTAACTCGTTTCTGCCTATCAGTGAAGAGGCGCTTGAAGCTCAAGGTGGCATGGAGTATTGGACCCCTGAAAATACCGCTCAGCGCATCGTAGATGGCAGCACGGCTTTTTTAGCTGGCTTTCAAGCTGCGAACCCTGACTTGGAAGGCGAGGCGTTAATGGATCGCTTTATGGATGTGATTGGCGGGGGAATTAGCCAAGGCTTTGATCAAGCAAAAGGTATTTTAGGCGACTTAAAGGTACTTAAAGAGGGCGACATTGAAAGTAATGTTGACCTAACTTACAAACTCGTTCAAGCCGGTTTAGAAAATTTCAAGAATCAATACTTAGGAATTACACCGTCTGAACCAGAAACACTTTTAGATGAAGCATTAACCGAAAGTCCATCGGATAAAGCCGAATCTTAACGTCATGACTGACCTAGTTTGCAAAGGACTAGTTCATAAAAAACTAAGACAAAGTCACTCAAATTAAAGCGACAAAAAAGGGCCTTTCGGCCCTTTTTTAATGCATAAATAATATCAAAAAATATTATTCAATCTCTTCTAAACGTACCTTGGTTAAACCAGATTCGTTTGCATAGTTGGTAATTTCTGCTGTCGAAGTCACGCCCATTTTAGTCATTAGATTTTCACGGTGTTTTGAAACCGTGCGGTCACTAATTTCTAACATCTCAGCAATCTCTTTGGTTTTGAACCCTTCCGCAACCAATTTCACTACTTGCTTCTCACGAACAGACAGTTTTTTATTGTTTGAAAGCTTGTCTAATTCGGCGTCTAAGACTGGCTGAATTTCAGAATGAATAAACATATCGCCTTTAACCACTTTGCGAACACCAGAGACCAACTCTTTTTGAGAGATAGATTTCATGGCAATACCGCTTACACCAAGGTCCAGCACTTCCGTCCACACGCTTGGGGTTTCAGCCGCTGTTAAAACGATTATTTTAGTTTCGTTGTAACGTTTTTTAATATGGGAAATAGCGTTTAAACCGCTTAATTTAGGCATTGAAAGATCAAGCAAAACAACCATCGGAGATTTAGCTCTTACCAATTCTAAGCACTCTAAACCATCTTCTGCTTCACCGACAACTGAGAAATCAGTTTCGGATTGTAAAATTGATTTAAATCCGGCTCTTACCAAACCATGATCTTCTGCCAACAAAATTGTAATCTTTTCAGACATATTGTCTTTATCCTTTTTGTATAAAAAGTCGTATTTATTACGAACCGTTTCATCTATTCAACTAATTGGTTCATTATTACCAATTCACTGTTAATTCTCAAGGTATTTAAGTGCTTTTTCTAAGTTAACCAATGTTTTTGAGATTATTTGACTTTTTTCTTGATTACCATTCAAATCTTCTGCGTTTTGAACACACTCTTCAATTTTGCGTAACCAACCCACCCAGCGATCCAGTTGAAATACCATACAATTGCCTTTTATATAATGTGCCTTTGCTTTTACCTCTTGCCAATCTTTAGAATCCAAAGCCGTTCTAATCTGTTTAAGATTACGTCTAAATTCATCTGTAAAATCATTAAGAAGCGGTTCAAACTGCGCAGGTATCGCGTCAATCTCAGATGCAAACAAGGATTCATCGAGCGCTGCCTCTTCTTGAAAAGACGTCGATTTTTCAAGAGGAGGTTGCAGCAATGTGACTTCTTGCGTTTCGCTGGATTCAGACAGTATCTTAATCACTTGCTGTTGACTAATGGGCTTAACAAACCATTTTGTAAACCCTAAGGACTGTAAAGTTTGTCCGGGAGGAATAAGTTCTTCACCTCCGCCAGCGGTAATGGCAAACACCGATTTCAATGCTTTTATTTTGCCCGCCTTTCTCTTTTTGTTTATTAGTTTCATAACCTCAAAGCCATCCATCATTGGCATTTGAATGTCTAAAAATATAAAATCAAACTCTTTTTCTTGAATCAGCGCCCAAGCTTGCTGGCCATCCACCGCCTCTTCAACTTCGCAATCTAAAGCATTTAAAAACCCCAATAACACCATGCGGTTTATTTTTGAATCATCGACCACTAAAACACGGTATTGAGTGGCTTTCAATTTATCGACTAAACTATCGACCACCTTTACCTCTGTAAACGCCTCTTCGATTTCGTTGGCAACACTTGGTAAATCTAAATGAAAAGTAAATGTTGTTCCCGTTGTTATTTTTGACGAAACCGTAATATCGCCATCCATTACTTCAACTAATTGCTTAACGACAGAAAGCCCTAAGCCTGAGCCCATACTGGTGGTTGACCCTTCGGTTTTAAATTGGATAAATGGATCAAAAATCTTGCTTAACTTGTCCGGCAAAATACCTTCACCCGAGTCGGTTACTTGAAAGCTAAATTGATTACCAAGCAATTCAGACACCTCAACATTTACGCCTCCATAGCGCGTAAATTTAATGCCATTAACGATCAAATTAATTAATATTTGCGCCAAACGTACACTGTCGCCAAAGACCCAATCTTTTTGACCCGTGTAGATTAAAGAGACAAAAACATTTTTATCTTTAGCAATCGATTTTGTCAGCTCTTTAACATACTCAAATGTCTGTTTTAATGAAAAACGCTTGGGGTGCAAAGTAATCGCATCGTATTCCGTTTGCGAATAGGTCAAAATATCATTCACTAAAAATGTCATTTGTTCAGCGGTAAGATTCATTACCCGCAGACGATCGACTAAAAAATCATTATCTGAAAATTGCTTTTTTAGTAAATTGACCATACTCTTCATGCCCAACAATGGAGAACGAAGCTCATGACTTAACAGCGCTAAAAAACGGGATTGTTTATGATAAGAATCTTGAATAAGACTGTTTTGATCTTCAAGAATCGCCTGCCGTTCATAAACTTGCGCTAATGTTGCCCGACTTTGTGCATCGACAATGTCACGTTCTAGCAGCACCATTTCTGTTACGTCAATACATTCGGCAATGACCCAGCGATGCTCACCTTCTTGATAAATTCTAAGCCGATGTTGAAACGACGTCTTACCCATCTTTGTTTCGTAACTGGCAATGAAACGTACTGTCTTATCAGGGAAGTCGAGGGCTTCGGTCAGTTTTAATTCGATAATGGGCGATTGATAAATGCCCGTTAAACTCGAGAGACTCACAATAGAATGTTCAAACAGATTAACTAACGCTTTCGAACAAACGATCGGACTATCAGGTTGATTGGCATCGTAACGCCACCATAAAACCTCGTCGATCATCCAAGATTGAAAATTTGCTTGATCCATTGACTAACCCAACTAAACCCATAAAACAAAAATAAAACAAACTGAGTTGTTATCACTCAGCTAAGTCACTAATATAATTATTAATCATAACACTGCTAAAAGCTTACACCCACCCTAGCGTTTCTTTATGGCTTAGTTATAGAAAAATTTTGTCTACTTTGGCTCCCTATCTCATCTTTGATAGTCTAAAATATCGTAATTATTTTAAATTCTAAAATCAAACCGGACACTATGAACAATACCCAATACCGAACAGAAAAAGACAGCATGGGCGCTTTAAATGTGCCTGTTGATGCACTCTATGGCGCACAAACTCAACGCGCTATCAATAACTTTCCTATTAGTCACACGCCATTACCAAGTAGTTTTATTAAGGCGCTGTGCTATGTTAAGTTTGCGTGCTCTGACAGCAATCATGAACTTGGTTTAATGTCTTCTGACAAAGCCAACGCCATTCAAGAAGCTGCAGACAGCATTATTAAAGGCGCGCATTTAGACCAGTTTCCCATTGATGTTTTTCAAACTGGCTCGGGTACCAGTACCAATATGAATGCCAATGAAGTTTTGGCAACCGTAGCAAAACAAATCACCGGCGTTAACGTGCATCCCAATGATGATGTCAACATGAGCCAAAGCTCTAACGACGTTATACCCACCGCCATTCATGTTGCGGCAGCCATTGCGGTTGAAGAACAGCTTCTGCCTGCATTGCATCACCTTGCTGAAACACTGGAAGACAAAGAAAAAGAGATTGCACACGTTGTTAAAACGGGACGCACTCATTTGATGGATGCCATGCCTGTAAAGATGAGTCAAGAGCTAGCCGGTTGGCGTCACCAGATTACCGATAACATTGCCCGAATCAAAGACACTCAAAAACGCTTACATAAGATACCTCAAGGTGGAACCGCCGTGGGTACGGGCATTAATGCCGAAGCAGAGTTTGGGCGTTTAGTTGCCGCCAACTTGTCCACCATCACCGCCATTCCTTTCTCACAAATGGACAACTTGTTTGTGGGATTAAGCTGTCAAGATACGGCGGTTGAACTAAGTGGTCAATTGAATGTGTTAGCAACCAGTTTAATGAAAATTGCTAATGACTTGCGCTGGATGAATTCCGGGCCTTTAGCAGGCCTGGGGGAAATTCAATTGCCGGCACTGCAGCCAGGTAGCTCTATTATGCCTGGTAAGGTAAATCCGGTCATACCTGAAGCGGTCTGTATGGTGGCCGCTCAAGTTATGGGCAATCACACGGCGATTACAGTTGGTGGTCAAAGTGGCATTTTTCAGTTAAATGTCGCACTTCCTATGATTGCGTTTAACCTACTGCAAAGTATTGAAATATCTGCCAACGCCTCGGTGCAACTTGCCGATTTAGCGATAAAAGGGTTTACTGTTAACGAAGAGCATCTTAAAAAAGCACTGGATACCAACCCAATTTTAGTCACGGCTTTAAATACGGTCGTCGGCTACGAAAAAGGCGCGGCCATTGCTAAAGAAGCCTACCGAAGCGGTCGTCCTGTTTTGGACGTTGCCTTGGAAATGACGGATTTAGACGAAGCAACCTTAAAACAGTATTTAAACCCTGCCCTGCTTACGCAGGGTGGCAACCCAACCGTATAAACAATTTTATCAATTAAGAAGGAGCCAACATGGCTGTCATTAACCTAACCTCCGCTCAATTTGAAGAAACCATTGCCAACAATGATATTGTTATTTTCGACTTCTGGGCAGAGTGGTGCGGACCTTGTAAACAGTTCGGGCCTGTTTTTGAAGAGATTTCAGAAAAACACCCTAATATCGCGTTTGCAAAAGTAAACGTTGAAGAAGAGCAAGAACTAGCAGGCATGTTTCAAGTTCGCTCAATACCAACCTTAGTGTTTATGCGTGACAAAATAGTGGTATTTTCAAACCCGGGTGCCATTCCAGGAAATGCCCTAGAAGAAGGCATTAAACAGTTGATGGATCTTGATATGGAACAAGTGCATAAAGATTTAGCAGAAGCACAAGAAGAAGAGCAACAACAGCAATAATAAACGGCGTGTTGCTTCAAAGACAAACCGAAATGAGCAGGCCTGCTCACTTCGGTTTTTTTATATTTAAATTATGTCATCATCAGACATAACATCAAATATAAAGTTCAACGGGTGGTGGTTGAGACAGACGCTCTACTAAATCAGACAAGGTGACAATCCCCAGAAGCTCTTCATTGCTGGTAACAATAGGCAGTGCACCAATTTTATACTGGGTTAACGCTAAAGCTACTTCTCGAATATCCGTATCGGGTTGAGTGGCCACCACTTGATTACTCATTATGTCTGCGACATGGTCAGAGCGCGCCTCTTCTATCTCGTTATCCGCATTCAATATAACCCGATTCAACAAATCTGACTTTGCAAAAATGCCAATCAACAATCCGTCTGCCATCACAGGAACATGTTGCACATTATGCGTCTGCATTAATGCCCAAGCATCAAACAAACTGGCTTCCTGATTAATCGTAATCACTGGACTCGTCATCACCTCAAACGCTTTTATAATCAACTTTCGTTCGTTAACGTGTTTAACGTCTTGGTACTTTTTTAACGCTTGGTCATGCTGAAAATACGCACTAGAGTGATCTGGCTCCAAGTGCATATTTTCCAAACCTGTTTCATTAGTTTGATTAATTCGCTTAGCCGGATCCACCTTGATCACTGGTAAATTCTGTACTGCCCCTAAAAAGCTTTGCCCTTCTGGGCTATAGACCATAAACATACGTTTATTCCGTTAATTGAATCTATTAAGGTTATCGGCCGCTCTCTCATAAAGTGCACATTTCAGATACACTCAAACCAAAAATGCACCGTACGCGCCCCCTTTAAAAGTAACTTAGCCTCTGGCAAGCACTCATAAAATCTACTATACTATTTAAGTATTATTTAAACATTTTAATAGAGGCCTATTTATTAGGTCTCTTTAACAAACTAAAGGATTTAATATGTCAGTACTTGTAACCAAACAGGCGCCAGATTTTACCGCTGCAGCCGTATTAGCAGACGGTTCAATCGTTGAAGATTTTAATTTAAAAAGTCATATTGCAGGTAAATATGCGGTTGTCTTCTTTTATCCATTAGACTTCACGTTTGTTTGCCCTTCTGAAATTTTAGCGTTTGACCACCGTGTTGATAAGTTCAAAGAATTAGGCACAGAAGTCGTGGGGATCTCTGTTGATTCTCAGTTCACGCACAATGCATGGCGTAATACTTCTGTAAATGATGGTGGTTTAGGCCCGGTTAAATTTCCATTAGTCGCTGACCTTGGTGGTTCTATTATGGACGCGTACGGTATCCGTCATCCTGGTAACATCGCATTACGTGGCGCTTTCTTAATTGATCCTGCCGGCGTTGTTCGTCATCAAGTTGTTAACGACTTGCCTCTAGGGCGTAACGTTGATGAAATGGTACGTATGGTTGAAGCGCTTCAGTTCCATGAAGAAGTGGGTGAAGTGTGTCCTGCTGGTTGGAAAAAAGGCGACGAAGGTATGAAAGACACTCCAGACGGGGTTGCTGATTACCTATCTAAGCACTCTGACGAACTGTAAACACTTAGGTCGTTTTTTGCTTTCTATTTAAACTAAGCAAAAAACAGTCAGACTGATCAGGCTGTCAATTGACAGCCTTTTTTTATGCCAACGTTCTTAAATGGAGGTTTCCCTGTTGCAAACAGAACTAAACCGCTATCGTTTACGTGTTGAAAATCAGTTAGAAACGATTTTAGAACACGAAAAAAACGCGCATCCCAATATTCCTAAAACCTTAATAGACGCAATGACGTATGCCACGCTCAATAAAGGTAAACGGTTGCGACCCGCTTTACTCTATGCGATTGGTGAAGCCTTAGACATACCGCTTAAAAAAATGGATGCTGCGGCATGTGCCATTGAATTAATTCACAGCTACTCGCTTGTGCATGATGACTTACCCGCTATGGACAACGATGATTTACGTCGCGGTCAACCGACCTGCCACATCCAATACGATGAAGCCACGGCAATTTTAGTGGGCGATGCTCAACAAACCTTAGCGTTTCAAATACTCAGCCAAGACTTAAACGTTACCGATAAAAATAATCTCTTGTTAATTCAACTACTTAGCCAAGCCTCTGGCGTTGCCGGAATGATTGGTGGACAGATGATTGACATTCAGTCTGAAGGAAAAAGTATAGGATTGTCACAATTAAAGACCTTACACCAACTAAAGACAGGCGCGTTAATTAAAACCGCTTTATTGATGGGTGCGGTTTCAAGTCCACGCTACGCAGCACTATCAAAGCCCTTAAGTGAATTAGGCGAAAACATCGGGCTGGCTTTTCAAGTGCAAGATGACATTTTAGACATTGAAAGTGACTCATTAATCTTAGGCAAGCCACAAGGCAGTGATATTGAAGCGGACAAATCGACCTACCCCAAGCTACTAGGACTAGAGGCCGCTAAACAGTATCGAGATGCGTTAATCGTTAATGCCCAGAAACAGCTAAATACCTTACACATAGACAGTCCTTTTTTGGTGCAACTTATTGAATACATTGCAAAACGCAAACATTAAGACCTATGATTAAAGATCTCTTTTAGTTATAATGCCCCACTTATTTATTACTCAGTAGATTTTTCCGTTATGGCTCAGCAATTTGTTTTAAAAACGTTATTAGATTTTGCGGCAGCGCACAGCCTGATTGGCTACCCTGGCGACTGCGCTAAACTGCACGGTCATAACTGGAAAATTGAAGTTGAAGTTCGTGGTAATAAACTGAACGAAATAGGCATGGTTATCGACTTTAAAGAGATTAAACGTCACGCCAAAATCGTAGTGAAAGAACTTGATCACACGTTTTTAAACGATCACCCAAGTTTTAAAGAGACCAATCCAACCGCTGAAAACATTGCGGTTTATCTCTTCCAGGAAATTCAAAAACGCATTGCCACACCCGAAGTGACCATGCACAGCATTACCGTTTGGGAAAATGATCGTAACTGTGTTATCTATTCAGAATAAACCTTTCTAAGGGTGCATTTTGTCGCCAAATTAATTCTTTATAAATTGATTTAAAACTCAGCAGGCCTGCTAAAATTCGCAGACTTTGTGAATTTATGGAAACAAAATGGAATCTATTACCGCTCAACTCTCTCTTACTCAAATATTGGTATTTAGTGGCCTTATAGGTTTAGTCATTGGAAGCTTTATCTCCATGCTAACATGGCGAATGCCAAGAATACTCATGATGGAAGAGGAAGAACAGCTAAAAGCAGTGACTTTTGGCGGCTCTAAATGCCCAAACTGTGATGCTAATCTACCTTGGTATCGCCTGATTCCTGTGTTCAGTTGGTTATGGACAAAAGGCAAATGTCACAACTGCCACATAGCTATCTCACCTCGATACCCCATGATAGAAGTGGCCACTGCCACCTCTACCGTATTGATTATGTGGCTTTACGGCCCGACCTTAATCGGATTAGCCGCCCTACTCTTTACTTGGGTATTAATTACCATCAGTGTCATCGACATTGAACACCAACTTATTTTAGATAACCTAAGCTTGCCCTTATTATGGCTAGGATTACTCTTTAACACACAATCACTTTTCACCACACCCATCGATGCCATTTGGGGCGCCATTTTAGGCTACCTACTACTTTGGGTACTTTTCCATACCTTTAAGTTAATAACCGGAAAAGAGGGAATGGGCTATGGCGATTTTAAACTCTTAGCGGCCTTAGGGGCTTGGTTTGGCGTTATGGCCATTCCGCAAATTATCTTGATTGCATCGGTCAGCAGCTTAGTGATTGGGTTAGGAGGCGTGTTACTTAAACTCCGCACTTATGACAGCCCACTGGCGTTTGGACCTTTTTTAGCCATCGGTGGCTGGGTAACCTTAGTCGCAGGGATTTCTCTGTTCTAAAGCAAATGAATTTTAGCCCTAAGAACAAATTATTGATATAAAAAAGGCACCGTTTGAATCATCAAACGGTGCCTTTTTTAATGGGATATTTTAAACAAACTCGTTAAATCTATTAAAGATTAACTTCCTAGTTTTGCCTCTTCAATCTCACAGATTTTAAACATTTTTAAACCATTACTTTTCACAAAATTCATAACGTACTGGAACATACCTGGGTTCTTAATTTCCATTTCTGTGTCTATAAT
>Ga0307994_1001750_pt1 | contig 12741 bp, 10 predicted proteins | sample EllFjometagen261_FD_203171 | JGI IMG/M metagenome (GOLD analysis project Ga0307994, IMG submission 203171) | Marine microbial communities from Ellis Fjord, Antarctic Ocean - #261 | ecosystem: Environmental > Aquatic > Marine > Unclassified | place: Southern Ocean | collected 2014-11-02 | reverse complement strand
AGTTCTACTATGCCGCGCTCTACCTCCCTAACATCAGAGGAGTTTGAAGGGCATTTAGAGTATTTAAAGATCAATGACTACAATGTGATAGATCTAGCATCGGCTATAGCCTCGATACAGCAAGGCGAACCTCTGCCTGACAAAGCCATTGTGATCACGTTTGATGATGCATGGCGCGATATCTATCTACAAGGTCTACCCTTGTTAAAAAAATATGATTACCCCTTTACAGTGTTTGTAAATACTGACCCAGTGGATCAAAGCAACCGTCATACCATGACATGGGATATGTTGAGGGATCTTAAACAACAAGGCGTAACGTTAGCTAACCACACGAGAGATCATGACTACCTTGTGCGCAAGCCCCTTTACGATGAGCAATGGTTAGACGCCACCTTAGACAATATTAATTATGCTCAGCAACGTTTAACTGACGAACTTGGCCCAGTACCTAAATGGTTAGCCTACCCCTTTGGTGAATACAACGACCGTCTCAAACACGCTCTAAAAGACCAAGGTTATATTGCATTTGGACAACAATCTGGTGGTGTAGCGGAATTTTCTGACTGGCAGGCATTACCTAGGTTCCCTGCAGCAGGCCGGTATAGCAGTTTACCAACCCTTAAAGCTAAGCTTGCGTCTCAACCCTTCCCTGCCAACTACACTGCTTTTACTAACCCTGTAATTCGTACAGATCAAGGAGATCAAAGCCAACCGTTATTAGAAGTTGAGCTAACAAAAGCACAAAAACTAGGTGTTAGGCAGCAACTTTCTTGTTTCATTGTGGGTGAACGGCAGATGCCAAACTGGCAAAGCAAAATGAACTTTACAGTGCAGGCTGGTAAAGCCTTAGGTAAAGGGCGTAATCGATACAACTGCACAGCACCAATATGGGGACAAAAGAACTACTATTGGTTGTCCCACCAATGGTTGGTTTATGGCGGTGAAGCCCCACCAAAAGAATAAAAGTGCACAAAAGTCACTTTGCCTCTGCTAACCCTGCAAAACCTCGTAATCATGCTGGGCCCGCTTAGCTACATCCCCTGGGCTAGAAAATGGGTTAGCTTGTGTGTTACTGACGACCTTATAGCCTTGGGTGCTACTATGGTAGCTTAGCCAAGTATGGGTGGGCAGCAAGACACAATCAGGGTCGGTGGTATCCACTGGGGGTAGTAGCTCATTCAGTTCGTCTAGGGACATCGTTTGGTCCAATTTAAAATCATCTGCCTTATGCTTATCGACACTTAAGCATTAAGGTTTAATTACATCCTCCTGCTGGGCTGAAGTTGGGTGCTCGTCCATCTGCTGATGAGCTGCTAAGTAGAGTTCCTTAGAACTGTATTGATTTGATGGTTCAGCCACAAAAGGCTGCATAGGTTTCACAAAAATAGCTTGGTAAACCCTTCTGTATACCGCCAAAGCTGCAAGTAACAAGCTGGTCACCGCACTCACAACAAATAAGGCTTGCACACCCATCAAATCAATTAATGGGCCTACGACAATTGGCCCAATAATCGCACCAAAGCCATACACAATGAGGATAGCGCCTGCAATTTTTATCCTTAACTCGGGGCCAACGATATCGTTAATTAATGCCACCGCAAGGGAATATAGCGTGAACAAGAAGGCACCATAACAAGCTACTGAGAACCAAATAAACTGAGGTGCATAATTTGTAGCCCATATCACACCAACGGCTGATATAGAGATACAGAACGGCACAAAGATCATCAACCAACCGCGGCCAATCCTGTCGGATAAACGCCCTAAGGGCCACTGCAGCACTAGACCACTAATTAATAAAGTGGCTGTGAACTGAGGAATTAAACTCGCATCTCTGAGCACCTCAAGGGCATACACGGGGGCAAAAGCATGCACACTAGCATTACTAGCACCGGCAACAAAGACGCCCAAGATAGCCAATGGACCTACTTGCGCCAAGAGCCCAAAAGAAAGTTTACTGTCAGTAGCGATGGTGGGTGCAGATTGTTTAGTTAGTAGCACGGGAATCAACGCTAGCGAAAAAATAATAGAAGCCAAACTGAACAATTCAAACTGACCTATATCTCCTACATTCAGCAAGAATTGACCACAGCCTGCAGCCATATAATTAACCATCATGTAAGTAGAAAGCACACCACCCCTTTGATGGCTGGGGGTAGCTTCATTTAGCCAGCTTTCTGTGACCATGATTAAACCAGCCATACAGAACCCAGATATCAAACGTAAAAGCATCCAATGGCTAACCTCTAGAAACAATGGATGTAATAAAGCCGTGGTAGACATGATGGATGCGAACACGGCAAAAGCACGAATGTGGCCCACTCTGGCAACAATACGGCCAGCAAACAAACCACCCAGCAAAAGACCTAAGAAATAGCTGGCCATGATGAATCCGAGCCAACTTGTAGTGACACCTTCTAGCTTGGCACGCAAACCCAATAGAGAATTAAATAGACCATTAGCCAACAGCAAAAAGCCATAGCTCAATAACAAAGAAAAGATAGATCGAAAAACAGAAATCACGCCTTTGTCCTGCATCACCGCCTTGGAGAGTGGTACAAGCATATCCTAGTGTGCGGGCTTTGGGCCATACACTATAAAAAATAATGGCCCTCATGTGCACATGGGGCCATTATTTTGCATAGGTTAGCAGCTAGAGGTACTTAACCCATTATTTACCCTTATTTGCCCTTAGCGGCAATGATGTTAGCAACGTTAACCACGTTCTCTGCCATACGAGCAGATGCAGCATCAATCATCTTGCCATCAAGTTGGGCTGCACCTTGGCCTTTAGCTTGTGCTTCTGCAAGAGCTGAGATAATACCTTTAGCGCGGTTTAATTCAGCTTCTGGTGGAGAGAATACATCGTTGGCTAGAGCAATTTGAGATGGATGAATAGCCCACTTACCTTCTAAGCCAAGTGCTGCTGCACGCTTTGCTGCCAAAATATATGAATCTGGATCACTAAAATCACCAAATGGACCGTCAATAGCACGTAAACCATAGGCACGACATGCCACAGTCATACGCGAAAGCGCAGCGTGCCATTGGTCACCTGGGTAATCTGGGTTTAAGCCACCAATAACCACAGTGCGGGCACGGTTGCTTGCTGCATAGTCAGCCACACCAAAATGCATGGCTTCTAAACGTGGGCTAGCTTGCGCAATGGCCTCTACATTTGCCATACCTAAAGCAGTTTCAATTAAAGCTTCCAGGCCGATCTTATGGGTAAATCCTTTAGCCTGTTCAATTTGGTTACACATGGCCTCTACCATGTACAAGTCTGCAGGCACACCAACCTTGGGCACTAGTATGGTGTCTAAATGTTGGCCTGCTTGCTCAACGATTTCCACTACATCACGATACATGTAATGAGTATCTAAGCCATTAATACGAATACAAATGGTTTTGCCTTTAGCTTTCCAGTCAATGTCGTTTAATGCTTCAATAATATTTTTGCGAGCTGCGACTTTGTCTAACGGCGCCACTGCATCTTCTAAGTCTAAAAAGACATAATCCGCAGCGCTATCTGCAGCCTTTTCGATCATGCTTGGGTTAGAACCTGGCACTGCTAGTTCACTACGTTGTAAACGGGTCTTTACTGGCTGATGGTTTGTATGACTCATGATATTACCTACTATTTAAATTGAGAAGCGTCTAGGCTTAATTTGAACAGGGGTCACTATAGCGAGGTTAAGGAAACAAGGTCAATCGCCTAATACCAAGCGTTACCTTACAAATTATAGGGCATGATTAAGCAATATTTCCTAACCTCAGGAAACACTGCTTAATTTAATAGATTTTATTGTTTAAATACAAATAATTAGAACGTTTCCTAGCATAAAAAAACGTTTAAAAAATGGTTCACACATAAGCCTGGCTGCTTTACGTGGTGTCACCCAATGCGTCTTAAATGTCGCTCTTTGAACAATGCCTCAGCAGGGACGATGGGCCATCAATAGTCCCTATTAAGAAACTTTTTTCCTATACTCCGTGGACTTTTCCCAGACAACCCATTTTCCCATCAACAAATCCATGGCGGCTAACTCTACTAAACACCACATAGTTAGAGAGGCAGGCTTAAAGTTTATCTTTTCTGGGCAAACGGCGCAGTAGGCTAGAGGTATCCCAGCGGTTGCCACCGTGGGCTTGAACTTGCTCATAAAAACCGTCAACCATTTGCGTCACAGGCAATTCTGAACCATTATTTTGTGCTTCATTTAAACAAATGGCCAAATCCTTACGCATCCAGTCTACGGCAAAGCCAAATTCAAACTCATCGTCCACCATGGTGTTACCACGGTTATGCATTTGCCATGAGCCTGCTGCACCCGCACTGATTGCTCCAAGCGCTTGCTTGGCATCTAAGCCAGCGTTAATAGCAAAGGCTACACCCTCTGCAAGCCCCTGCACTAAGCCGGCGATACAAATTTGATTCACCATCTTAGTGAGTTGCCCATTACCAACGGGACCTAAGTGAGTCGTAGTTTTTGCGTAGGCCTGCATAATGGGTTCAGCTCTGAGGTAATCTTCCTCGCTGCCACCACACATAATAGCCAAGGCGCCATTTTCTGCCCCGGCCTGACCACCTGATACGGGTGCATCAATAAAACCAACCCCTTGCTGACCAGCAATGACTGCAATTTCACGGGCCACTTGAGCGGATGCCGTGGTATGGTCTATCAAAGTCGAACCTGCTGCCATACCTGCTAAAACTCCTTGATCACCATAACAAACACTGCGTAAATCGTCGTCATTGCCAACACAGATGCATACAAAATCAGCTGTTAGAGCCGCTTCTGATGGAGATATAGCCACGTGTCCTCCATGGGCACCTTGCCACGCCTCAGCCTTTGCCATGGTACGGTTATACACATAAACCTGGTGGCCCTGTGATGCTAAATGTCCTGCCATGGGGTAACCCATTACGCCCAAACCAATAAATGCAATTTTGCTCATTTCGAGCTCCCTTTTATAAACCAATCAGATGCCATTAAAGGCTATACCGAGTTCTAAAACAAGCCTAAAAAGTAACTTCCCGTTAGCCATTACAATGACGCTTTTAAACCCACCTATGCCGCTCCATTTAGGGCACCTAAAATGGGCTTGCGTTAGTCTTTTACACAGGGCAAAATGCCGCCAATAATATACATTTTTGAGAGTTTACTTATCATGTCCCTACGCCTAGGCATCGACACTGGTGGCACCTATACAGATGCTGTCATCATCAATGAGAACAATCAGGTGCTGGTGGCGGTTAAAAGCCTAACTACACGACATAACTTGGCCATTGGTATCGGCGAATCTATTGGTAAAGTAGATGCTGAATTGTTGACGGACATAGAAATGGTGTCCTTATCGACCACCCTCACCACCAATGCGGTAGTTGAAGGTAACGGTGCCCCAGTCTGTGCGCTGGTGGCAGGCCTAAGTGAAACTCAAGTCAGCAAGAGTGGTCTGGGTGAGATAATAGATGACAACTTAATTATTCGTCTAGCAGGCGGCCATGACGCCTCTGGCAGGCAAGTAGAGCCATTGGATGTTGAAGCCGCCACGGTGGCCATTTTAGCCAACAAAGATAAGGTCTCTGCTTTTTCAGTTTCCGCTCAGTTTGGTGTACGTAACCCAAGCCACGAAATTAAATTACAAAATTTAGTCACAGAACTTACACAAATGCCTGTCACCTGTGGTCATGAACTCGCTACTAGCCTAGGCGCACCACGCCGGGCCCTAACGGCTACACTTAACGCGCGCATGATTCCGTTTATTCAAGATTTAATCCAAGCCGTACAAAATATTTTGCAACAACTTAACATTCAAGCCCCCTTGATGATTGTTAAGGGTGACGGTTCCATTGTTAACGCCGAAACTGCCCTTGTTCACCCTGTAACCACTATATTATCTGGTCCTGCAGCCAGTGTAATAGGGGCCTGTGCCTTATCTGGCAGCCGCAACGCCATTATTGCCGACATGGGTGGCACCACCACAGATATTGCTATTGTTACCGATGGCCAACCTGAGCTCGCCAGCGAAGGTGCCCGAGTTGGTGATTGGCAGCCCATGGTAGAGACCGTTAAAGTGTACTCCATAGGTTTAGGCGGAGACAGTGAAGTACGTTTTTATGGTGGTAGTATCGCCTTAGGCCCAAGACGTGTGGTGCCTATGAGCTTATTAGCTCAGCAATACCCCGAAGTGCTAAAGCGCATGCAGGCCCACTTGGACGATACACCTACCCCAAGGCATAATCGTTTTGTCACGCGCTTAGAGCGTAACCAAGCACTGATAAATCAGCTCACCCCTATTGAGCACCAAGCATGGGAAATGCTTGAACATGGCCCTGTAGAAATGGAAACCTTGGTTTTTAAAAACCAAGATTTAGCTAAAGCTATGGCACGGCTAGAGCGAAGAGGCATGGCTATATATTCTGGCTTCACACCGTCTGATGCGGCTCACGTATTAGGCAATAGTAGCCACTGGAGTGTGGAAGGTGCCAAGCTCGCAGCGCAAATTTGGGCACGCCAAACGCGCTTCCTTTATGGCTTAGGCTCTTGCGAAAAAGGCAATGCTGTAGAACCTGCACGCAGGGTATTCACTTTGATGAATGACGCCATTTGCCAAACCTTGCTGGAGGCGGGTTTACACCAAGAAAATCTCCTTAATGAAGCGCGCTCTCGCAATTTGGCAGAGTTAATGGGCAAGCTCATCTTGAAAAATGGTGATAAAGAAGATGATAATGCATTGTTTGGCATTAACTTTGGCAAAAGCCACCCCATAGTGGCAGTAGGTGCACCTGCCGAAACCTATTACCCACAAGCGGCAAAGAGCCTTAATGTGGATCTTATATTACCTCAGTACGGCCATGTGGCAAATGCTGTCGGTGCAGTTATGGGCAGCGTAGTGCAGCGTTCAGAAATTGTTATTACTCAACCGACTCAAGGTATTTTCCGCATCTTTCACGGCGCAACACCGTTTGATTGCATAGACTTAATAGATGCGTTCAGTCAAGCTGAAACCATCGTTAAACAACAGGCCTACACCCTAGCTAAATCTGCAGGAGCTGCTGAAGTGGACATTCGGATCCGTCATAACAATAAACACGTTATTTCTGAGCTAGATGGTGAATTATTTGTAGAAGCTAAAATCAGTGCAATTGCCACGGGCAAACCTGTCTTAGACCTAAACGTAAATGCCTAGGTGATGACAAATGCCACATTAGAAGAGCAATTACAAAACCATGGATTGAAACTGCTTAGTGTTATTCAACAAGGTTCAATGCTCACGAGTGGTCAAAGCTTAGTATTAATAGGCAACAGCAGCAAAGGTATGTGGCCTGCGTTTAGCCAGAGTGAGGAATATAAATTAGGGAAAAGCAATCCCTTGGATCGCTGGAGTAAGCGCCTCGGTCAACAACTGGCAAATCAATACGGTGGCCGTGCTATTTATCCTTTTACTGGGCCACCCTATCAACCGTTTTTGAGTTGGGCACAGCATAATGGTGATAGTTTTCAAAGCCCACTTGGATTGCATATACACCACCAGTATGGTCTCTGGCACGGGTATCGATTTGGTCTCATCCTTGATCAGCACCACCTACGCAAATCTAATTTCGACCAACCCAAAGTAACTCATCATCCATGCCCCACCTGTATACAACCCTGCATGCAGGCTTGCCCCGTAAACGCCTTTACCTCCAATGGTTATGATGTCGTAGCTTGTCGCACTTATGTTCAACAAAACCCTCAAACTTCTTGCGCTCAAAATGGATGCGCAGCACGCTTGGCCTGCCCAGTCGGTCCAACTGCTGGTTATATTCCTGAACAGCACCAATACCACATGGCTGTTTTTGCTCGCCAAGTTTAAAAAACCTAATTTATCTATGTATACAAAAATATCAATTTATTTATTTATTGGTTAAATAACTGATAAAAATAAATACTTGTATACAAGTAATAATTTAGCTAGTCTTAATCATCACTCTATAGTCGATACTTAATGATGCTCGCTACATCCCCACTACCACCAGTTTCACTGAGCTCTATTGGGGCTAACCCACGGTTATCTAACGAACACATTTTACAACATTTACGACGCCGAATTTGTACCCTACAACTTGCACCTGGTCTGCGATTGTCTGAGGTGAAATTAGCACAGGATTATTACGTTAGCCGCACTCCCATACGGTGGGTATTAAATCGTTTAGAAATGGAGGGTTTGGTTAATACACGCCATGGCGCAGGCAGCTACGTGACCGATGTGAATTGGCAGAAATTGCGCTCGATTTACCATTTACGCATTGATTTATATGACACGGTGATTCGACTAAACCACTATTCTATCATTGACAACGATGTAGCCTGGTTACAGCGTTTTCAAAGCCGAGTTGAGTCCAGCCAATGGACTAACCAAAGCTTATCAGAAGCAATCATGGACCTGTTCGAGTTTAGCAGCACCTTGATCGACGACCCTCATTTGACCCAATTTTCCAACCAACTCTATTTTAACACCACCCGATTTTGGTGGTTATTACATTCAAGCAAAGATGCCTTACATATAGAACAGCAGAGCTTAGAAACAGAACTTACTCAACTCATCAAGGCACTAAATCTTGGCCAAATTGATGTCTATTTTGCGATTAGAAAAAGTTACCTAATGGCTAATTATCGCAAGCTTAAACAGCTTTACCAAGATAATTGGGGATTTGATAAAAGCGCCGACCCTACTAATTTGATGGAAATGTTAGATGAATGATCTGACCTTGAATTTTAGTCGTGATGAATATGCCCAACGCTTAGCAAAAGTGCGTCAAAGCATGGCTGAACAGGGTATTGACACCTTACTAAGCCATGATCCATCCAATATTTCTTGGCTTACAGGTTATGATGGTTGGTCATTTTACACCCCACAATGTGTCATTGTTGGCCCCATCGGTGAACCCGTTTGGTATGGTCGCGGCATTGATGCCAACGGTGCACGGTGCACGGTGTATATGGATGAAGAGCAAATCAGTGGTTTTGGTGATCATTATGTGATGAACCCACCTCATCACGCTATGGATTATCTCAGTGCAACAGTACTGCCAGAACGGGGTTGGGGCACAGGTACCATAGGCGTGGAAATGGACAACTATTATTACACTGCCCAAGGTCATGCCGCTTTAGTGAAGGGTTTACCTCAAGCTAAACTAGTGGATGCGACGGGATTGGTAAACTGGTGCCGTAAAACAAAATCGCCACTAGAAATTGAGTATATGCGTATTGCAGGCCGCATCGTCAGTAAAATGCACCACACTATTCGTGAAAAAATTGTCGTAGGTTTGCCAAAACATCTGCTAGTGGCAGAAATTTATCATGCTGGCATCAGTGGTGTAGATGGTTTAGCTGGCGATTATCCAGCCATAGTACCTATGCTGCCTTCTGGTGCTGATGCTTCGGCTCCTCATTTGACATGGGATGCACGCCCCATGAAATCTGGCGAGGCTACTTTTTTTGAAATCGCCGGTTGTTATAAACGTTATCATTGTCCCTTGTCTAGAACTGTTTATTTAGGCACACCAGATGCTACCTACATGAAAGCCGAAGAAGCAGTGCTTGAGGGCCTAGAAAACGGGCTTTCCATTGCCAAACCTGGGGTACGTTTCGGAGACATTGCCGCTAGCCTAAGGCAAACCTTGTCCACACACGGGTTCGATCGTGGCGATGCTCGTTGCGGCTATCCTATTGGCCTAAGCTATCCACCAGATTGGGGCGAGCGCACCTATAGCCTGCGGCCCAGTGACGACACACTACTGGAAGCCGGCATGACCTTTCACTTTATGCCCGGCCTTTGGATGGACACTTGGGGTATGGAGACCACCGAATCTGTACTGGTTACGGCTACCGGTTGTGAGCCACTGGCCAATGTCAGCAGAGCAACTTTTATTAAATAATGTGAGTCGTTATGAGTTCTGACCAATTACCTAACAGCAGCATTAGCGCCACTATCGACTTTAATGCCGATGGTGTACAACACGGTTTCTTGCAACTGCCCTATTCCAGTGATCGCTCTGCTTGGGGCAGTATTATGATTCCAATTTGTCAAATAAAGCATGGTCATGGGCCCACTGCGTTGCTCACTGGCGGCAACCATGGTGACGAGTATGAAGGCCCCACAAGCCTACTTAAGTTAGCCAACTGGCTTGACGAAACCCAGGTACAAGGCCGTGTCATCATTGTGCCCATGATGAACCAACCTGCTTTTGAAGCCGGCAGTCGTACATCACCTATTGATGCTGGCAATATGAACCGCGCTTTTCCAGGTCACCCTTGCGGTACCCTGACCGAACGCATTGCTGACTACTTTAATCGTATTTTGGTACCTATGTGTGATTATGCGCTAGACATCCATTCTGGTGGTAAAACTTTGGACCTTGTCCCCTTTGCTGCCGCCCATCGTTTAGAGAATAAAACCCAAGAACAAACCTGTATCAATGGTGCTTTATTATTTGGCGCGCCTTATACCCTGTTAATGGTAGACATCGACGCTACCCAACTCTATGACACCGCCGTTGAAAGCCAAGGTAAAGTATTTGTTACAACGGAGTTGCGAGGTGGCGGCACCACCACTCCATGCTCGATGGCCATTGCCGACCGGGGGCTACAAAACTTCCTTAAGTTTACCGGCATCATTGCTGGCGAGCCTGATCTACCCCAAGCAACAAAGCTATTAGAAATGAAAGGCGCATCCTGTTATCACGTTAGCCAAGACCAAGGTGTATTGGAACTTATGGTGGCCATTGGCGAGCACGTTAAGCATGGTGATTTACTCGCCAGCGTACATAACCGTCATCGCACGGGCGCCCCTGCTAGCCACTACTACGCTGAAATGAGCGGCATAGTTCTTGGTCGTCGACATGCTCCCCTGACAGAAATTGGTGACGTTATTGTGGTACTAGCAAGTGTGCTTGGTGGTGCCAAGGACTACCAGCCATGACACCAGTCTGTGCAGTTGGCATTGAGCATGCAGTAACAACTAACAAACCAGCATTTATGGTTTAACTGGAACAGACGCACAAGACAACGCTAATAAGTGTTTCGCAGCCCAGTGTGTAGGACCATATCAACCCTATAGGAGTTTTCCATGAGTATCGATACCCAAGCCCTACTGGCAAGTGATCGTAAAAACGTATTCCACGCCTCAACCCACCTCAAACAATATGCCGATGGTGATTTAGCTGGCCGCATTATTACCGGTGGTAACGGCATTCGCATACGCGATTCTGAGGGTGTAGAACTGATCGACGCCTTTGCAGGGCTGTATTGTGTAAACATCGGCTATGGCCGTCAAGAAATGGCCGAGGCCATTTATGAACAAGCAAAACAACTGGCCTATTACCACACTTATGTAGGCCACACCAACGAGGCCCTTGTTGAGTTGTCGGAACGTATCATTCAATTATGCCCGCCGGGCATGAGCAAAGTGTATTACGGCATGTCCGGCAGTGATGCCAACGAAACTCAAATGAAGCTCGTTTGGTACTACAATAACGTCCGTGGTTTAACCGATAAAAAGAAAATAATTAGTCGCGACCGTGGCTACCATGGCTCTACCATTGCTTCTGGCTCACTCACTGGCTTACCGTTATTTCATAACTATTTTGACCTACCATTAGACCGAGTAAAACACACGTTAGCGCCTCATTATTACCGCCGTGAAGACAGCAATATGACAGAATTGGAATTCTCTCAACACTGTGCCAATGAGTTAGAAAAGATGATTCTAGAAGAAGGCCCAGACACGGTGGCGGCGATGATTGCTGAGCCAGTGTTGGGCACCGGCGGTATCATCCCACCACCAAAAGGTTACTGGAACGCGATTCGTAAAGTGCTTGATCAATACGATGTGCTGCTCATTGCCGATGAAGTTGTATGTGGTTTTGGCCGATTGGGTGAAAACTTTGGTTCCATTTTATATGATATGAAACCTGACTTGATAACCGTAGCCAAAGGTCTTACATCGGCCTACCAGCCTCTTTCGGGGGTTATTGTGGGAGACAAGGTGTGGCAAGTATTAGAGCAAGGCACAGACCAGTGGGGAGCCATCGGCCATGGTTACACCTATTCTGGTCATCCCATCGGCGCAGCTGCTGCCTTGTGTAACTTAAACATTATTGAACGCGAAAATCTCACTGCTAATGCCAAAACTACGGGTGACTATATGCAACAACGAATGGCCCAAACCTTTGCAGATCATCCACTGGTAGGAGAAAGTCGCGGTGTGGGAATGCTCCACGCATTAGAATTTGCAGCCAATAAACAACAGCGTAAAGGGTTTGATGCCAACCTAAAAGTTGGCCCACAAATTTCAGCTGCATGTATGGCTGAAGGCATGATTGCAAGGGCCATGCCCCATGGAGATATCTTAGGATTTGCCCCTCCTTTGATCGCAACGCCAGATGACGTTGACGGCATGGTTGAACGAGCTCATGGAGCTGTTAACAAAGTGATGAATCAGCTCATCCGTAGTGGTGATTGGAAGGGTTAACAAATATACGCTAGTGTTTTGGCAACAAAGCACTAGCAAATTGTTCGCCGCGCTCAAGCCATTGGGCCAAATCTTCGTCCTCAGCAAGCCCGTGGGCATTCACCATAACCCAACCTTTCATAGGTCGGCCAGTAAAATTAAACTCCTGTGTATGTGGCAGAGCTAACGCATGAGCATAGCAGGGAGGGCCCACCCTTACTACCATGCCTTCACCCATAA
>Ga0307994_1001747_pt1 | contig 12763 bp, 13 predicted proteins | sample EllFjometagen261_FD_203171 | JGI IMG/M metagenome (GOLD analysis project Ga0307994, IMG submission 203171) | Marine microbial communities from Ellis Fjord, Antarctic Ocean - #261 | ecosystem: Environmental > Aquatic > Marine > Unclassified | place: Southern Ocean | collected 2014-11-02 | reverse complement strand
AGTAATCGCTGAAGCCTGAGCACCAGTAACACTAGTAGCTGCTATACCTAAACCGTCAATGTCTGCCTTAGTCTGATCTGCCGTAGCACCACTCTCGACACCACTGAGCTTAGAGCTGTCAGCGGAAGGATAGGTAACCTTAGCCGTATTAGCTGTAATAGCACTCGCTTGAGCACCAGTGACACTAGTAGCAGCAATACCCAAAGCATCCACTGTAGACTTAGTTGGTGCTGGAGCATTGTCAAGTGATGCTAGTTTAACGTCACCACTGGAGTTCAGTAGGTCTGCTATGTTTCTTGCTTTGCTCATTTAGGGAACTCCTGTTTGATAGCTGCTATAGCATCGGGCCATGTTGTTGTACCGTTGACTAGATCGTCATAGCGCATCTCGTCTTGGTTTAGTAAGTCGTATGCTGACTTGCGTGAACGGGAGTACTCCAGTGAGTCAATAACTGACTGGAGTCGTACCATTTCAGCCTGTACTGCTTCCACTCCATCTGATTCAACAAAGTCTAGAGTGTCATGTGAGTACAAATATAGTTTACCATCTCGCACATTACCAGAGTTGTTATATAGGTTTTGAATGGCTGTGTGTACTATGTCTATGTCCATGTTTGGGTACCTCCCGTTAAGTCAACATCACCACTTATCGTGTTAAAGTTAGCAATCTTTAACAGTTTGCCCTGAGTCTGATGCCCTTGAACTTCTATGTAGTTAATACCACCTGAGGTAGCTCGCCTGAAATTGAGTAGGGAGTATGTGTAGTTATATCCACCACTGCTAGTAGCTTGTGCTGTTAAGGTGCCGGGATATAGACTAGTAATCACCGTATAGAACTCAGGGTTGGCATTATGACTACTGTACAGCTGTAGGATATGTTCTCCAGTGTAACTGTATATACGTATCCACGAGTTGCCTGTAATACTTGTTTGCTTACCTGTATTAAGATCAAAACCATCACCTGAGAATGCTGTAGCTGCTACTGTGCCTGCAACATGCAGTTTAGAAGTTGGGGAAGAGTTACCAATACCTACGTTACCACCTCCGGGCTGTAAATTTAACGGATACGGGGTAGATATATTATTGTCTTGGGCTTGTATCCAACTACCCCACGGGGCGCTGTTGGTCACGCCCATCTGTAAACCATGCGAACTACCATCTTGGCTTATAAGAACCATACCTTTTGAAGTACCGCTGGGTGTATTATTGGTACCTGCTACCTCAAGTTTGGTACTTGGAGAACTTGTACCAATACCTACATTGCCAGCTGAGTTTATTCGTAATGACTCTGTGTTAGTAGTGTAGTTATAAAATCTAAATGCGTTGGATCCATCACCTAATGCTTGCACTGTCCACTTCAGTACGTTGTTGTTTTTAAAGTTTATTGCAGTGTTGTATCCCGTAGATCCATCGAGTAGTAGAGCTTGGTTACTAGCACCTGAGTTAATAATTAGGCCAGATGCTGTGGCGTTACCTGTAAACGTTGGACTAGCAATAGGTGCTTTAAGAGCAATACTATTATTAACCGTTGTAGAGAATGCAGCATCATCACCAAGAGCAGCCGCTAACTCATTAAGAGTATTCAGTGCTGCAGGTGAGGAGTCCACTAGTGCTGCAAGGTTCGCGTCAGCTTCTGCTTTGGTATACGCAGAGTCTATTGGCTCATAACGTGCATCACCTTCCGACTTAGTATACGCACTATCCAAAGGCTCAAACCTAGCATCAGCAGCAGTCTTAGTATAGTGGTTAACTGTCTGAGCATAACGAGCATCAGCATCAACTTTATTATAGTGGTCAGCTAACTGGAATGTACCAAAGGAATGAATGAAGATGACATCATTAACTGCTGCTCCAGTGTCTAAGACAATAGAGGAGCCATTAGAAGCAGTGTAGTCTGCTACATCCAAACGTATACCATTCAAGTAGACTGATAGGTAACCAGCGTCATACGTAGCTGTGAAGGTAGTCTGACCTGCTGTGGCTGTATGCTCAACACTGTTCTGTACACCGTTTACCGATGAACCTGCGTTGATCCAACCTGTACCGTTGTATACCTTCATGGTAGCAGCAGTACTGTCGAACCATAAGTCACCTGTCGCTGGTGAGCTAGGTGCTGAGGATGCTGAGACATACTGGGATTGGAATGAAGTTACTGATGTGTTGACACCAGACGCACTGGAAGCTGCGTTAGTAGCTGATGTAGCCGCTTCGCCTGCTTTAGTTGTCGCTATGCCAGCTTGTGTAGTTGCTGTAGATGCTTGAGTAGTCGCTGTGCTTGCTGAGGCAGTAGCTGATGTAGCCGAAGCTGTAGCTGAGTTAGCCTTAGTAGTTGCTGTGTTAGCACTTGTATTTGCACTTGTCGCTGAAGAGGAGCTAGCTGCTGCAGAGGATGAAGAGGCTGAGGCACTTGCTGCAGCATTAGTCTCTGAGGTAGCTGCATCATCTTCGCTTGACTGCGCGTCTACGGCACTAGAGGAAGCTGAGTTAGCTGATGAAGTAGCTGAGCTTGCTGAGGCAGTAGCAGATGATTGACTAGCTGAGGCAGCATTCTGTGCCACTACGGCTGCTGTCTCTGCAGTCTCTGCATGTACTTCCGCTAGTTCTGCTGCAGTCTGAGCTGTAACGGCATTAGTCTCTGCAGTCTCTGCATTGGTTTCTGCTAGCTCTGCAGCTGTCTCTGCTGTCTCTGCATTAGTCTCCGCAAGCTCTGCATTAGTCTCTGCAGTTTCAGCATGAGTCTCTGCTAGCTCTGCAGCTGTCTGTGCAGTCTGAGCTGCTGTGGCGCTTGTGGCTGCTGCTGTGGCTGAGTTGGATGCGTTAGTCTCTGAGGTTGCAGAACTGGATGCTGAGGCAGCTGAAGCTGTAGCTGAGGTAGCTGAGTTGTTTGCACTTGTTAATGAAGCAGCTGCACTAGTCGAAGCTTCAGACGCTTTAGTCGTAGCTGTGCTCGCTGACGTAGCGGCATTGGATGCAGAAGACGCTGCGTTCGTTTCGCTCGTTGCAGAAGCATTCTTACTTGATAAGGCGTTAGATTCTGATGATGCTGCTGCTGTTGCGGATGTTGCTGCATTGGTCTCACTTGTGCTTGCGTTAGTTGCTGAAGTAGCCGCATTTGTTTCAGACGTTAGTACGCTAGCCGCTGAGGCTGCTGAGTCTGTTGCGGATGAAGAAGATGCTGTTGCACTAGCGGCTGAAGCAGCGGCACTAGTTGCTGAGTTTGTAGCTGAAGTAGCTGAGTTGGTTTCACTTGTTGCTGAGGCATTCTCTGAGGCTAGGGCTGCAAGTTCTGAAGCTTTAGCATTAACTGCCTGTTGTGTTATTTCGTTCAACGAAGAGTCTTGTGTAGAGTCTCCTGAACCGCCTGTACCACGGAATATAGCCATTGATATACCACTATGCGTTATTAGAAAGAAAAAAAAGGAGTCTCAAGTTTAGTTACAAGAGACTCCCATTAGTGGTTAGTTTAGATTAACCGTTAACTGCCATTACAAAGCCAGTCTCTGGACGCAATACCTGAGTACCATACAAGCGGTCTGCAGTATACAAGGTTCCTAAGAACTCTTGCTTGTACTGAGTCTGTGAGCGTACACCCTGTTGTTCTGCTAAGACCATAGTATCTTTATGACCAAGCAAAGCACCACGAATACGACCGCCAGCTGTAGCAGCGTTCTCAGCAGCAGTCTCAAGAGTAGGACAGTTAGTAGACACATAGATGTCAATACCGTACAACTCACCGATCTTACCGTTGACAACACCTTGGCCATTAACGAAGTCACTAGATACGTAACGATCAATGCCCATAATTGAGTTGCGCATTGAAGGTGGAATCACTAGGAAGCGTCCGTCCATTGGGGCGTCTGCATCGTCAAGCTTCTGAACCATGTCACGTAGGAAGCTATCAGCAAATACGTCAGCAGGAACAACAGTGTTGTCTGCAAATACAGTAGTACCTGTGCTAGCATCGTTGTAGAAGGTAGCTGAAGTTACCCAGTTGGAACCGTCACCATCACCGAACTTCTTGCCCAAGGTAAATAGATCATCGTCTACTTGCTTGCCTAGTGCATAACCAGCATCACCAGTATAGAACTGACGTAGTGAAGCAAGTGCTTGTACGTTAGTAATATCTTCGATCATACGTGAGTATTCAAAGTGCTTGTCAATAGTAACTAGTACTTCTGACTCAGTAGCATTCTGGATAGTTACAGCTGTGTTCTCTGCCTTAGCAGAAGCAACGCCACGGGTAGGCTTAGGGATATGAATCGTATCACCCTTCTTACCTTGCATTGCAATTTTCTTAGTTAGTGGTGCAAGTACAAGGGATTTCTCATACGCTGCAATTACTTCGTCAGACCAAATTTCGGGGATGAAAGTTGCTGCTGAAGTGTTATCTACAATACCACCTGTGGCGGGATATACTGAAGTAGCCATTTTTAATTTCTCTCTATAGTAAGGTTATTTGACCCGTTTCTCTGCGTATGCCTTTTGGATATCGTCTGAGAGTGCTAAGTAGCGTTCTGGGTCGGTTTTCATTAGTTTAATAATATCAGCTCGTCTATAGATCTTTTTGGAAGTACTGGAGTCTGGATTACCACGAGTGTAACCATTAGACCCATCACGGACAGCTTTCTGTCTTCCCTCTTTCTCCGCCTGAATTGTTTGATTGATAGCGCCACTACGATCCTTCCATAATGAAAAGAGTTCGTGTGCTGCTTCCGTATCAAAGTGCTGATCAGCCGCTACAAACATCCGAGTCCTAATTTTAGAGGCTTGAATCCATTCAGCAAACTTAGGATCATTTACGATCTCTTCGATGTCTGGATGTTCTTCTTTTAGAATAGCCATTGAGGTTTGCTGTTGATAAGCTCTCGATGATTCTTCTGCCGCCTTAACTGAAGGGTGGTTGTCTATTGCACGACTCATTGCTTTCTCAGGGTCAGAATAGAAATCTATATCGTCATCTGTGTCAGTGGTGGCCTTAGTAGGCTCCTGTGACTGGAGTTGTGTGTTGATGTAACTATCGACTACACTGCGTAAGTCACCTACTTCTGAGCTCTGACGACCTAGGAGCTTCTCAGCCTCTTGGTGCATCCTAACTACATCTTCAAGTGATTTACCACTGTACTTATCTGGGACCGCCTCAGGCTCTTGTGCTGGCTCAGGGTTAGCCTGTGGGGCTTCCTGTGCTGCTTGTGATTCTGGAGACATGTCGTCTAAGCTATCAAAACGCTCGTTGTTCAAGTCCTCTTGTTCGAGGATAACTGCTGCCATATTAAACTCCGTACCTTAGTATTATGGAGAAAGTAAAAATGAAAGCTCCTAGTAATCAGGGTTAGCTTTCTCTGCTTTAGCTCTACCACGTTCATGATCCTTAGCCCACTTAATAGTGGCACCAGCAAAGTCGCCAGAGAATGGATCTAACAAAGAACGAGGAGAGGAAAGTTGTCTGGTTGCGAGGGCATCACACGTTTTACACTTAATAGTGTCTGGTGAACCCTTAACCATATGCTCATTAACGTGCCCTAAGGCACACTTGTAATCGAAGTATTTAAACATCTGCGTAATCAGCCTCAATAGGATCTTCAGTTCTCTGAGATTCTTCTTGGCCTATACGTGTTGTTTCTTCTAGGTTCAGTAGAGTACCCATGATGTTAAGTTGGCCCTTACGAAAGTAGAGGTCTTTGTCATCTTTGGTGTGTTCTACCGAGTTAATGATAGGGATATTTGAGCTGAGATCTTTAACGATAGTCTTCCAACCATTCGTTCGGAATAGTTCGTTCATATCTCTAAAGTAGAGCTCTAATTCATTATCTGTCATTTATACTACCTATTATAACATATATTAGTTGGAAAGTCAATGTTTTTCTTTACTTTTACTAGAAACTGTGCTAGGAGACTCTAATGCTGCCACCTGCGCCTCTAGAGCTGTTATCTGCTTCAAAAGCCTGCTGTAGCTGCTGTTGATCTGCTCCACTACTTGACTGAGTTCGCGCTGGGATACCATTCTGCTGTGCTCCTTGTTTCATTTGGAAGTTCATTTCCATTGCTTTGTCCTTGAGCATACGATCAGCTACCTGAAGTCTGCGCTCGAACTCTTTATCATCATTTTCACCGTCTTTAAGGTTAGTAGTGATGGCCTTGATACGATCTATCTCCATTTCTAGAGGTATTACCTTAGCTTCCATAGCTAACTTCTCTGCTCGTGCTTGTGATTCAGCGGCTTGAGCCTCTAGAGCAGCAGTTTGTGAAGCTTGGAATGCTAATTCAGCTTGCCTTGTCTCTTCTTGAGCCTTTTGAGCTTCAGGAGAAGGTTGTGCAGCCTGATCAATGAGTCCAATCAACTCTTCACGGTTACTTACGTTCATGTTGTCTACGATAGACTTAAGCATGATAGGGTAATAAGGAGTATCTTTGCCCATTGTCTGCAATAACTGCACCAATTGGCTTACTTCGTACTCTCGTGCCACTATGCCTAACGTAGACGTAGCATTGAACTTGTAGTCCGACACAGGGTAGAGCTCAGGCTCGTACTGCATATAACGCCAAGCAGCCTTAGATACAAAAGGTATCAAGAAGGACTCTTGGAAGTTAATCAAGGTGCGCTTATGTCGCTTGATGATGGCACCTAGAGACATCGAAATGCCTGCAGCAGTAGCTTCTCCATTGATTTGACCACCAACACCAGAAGAATCTACGGCACCTGTACTCTGCTGTACCATAGATTGTAGTGCTGAAGCCTGAGCAAACGTAATCTGACTAACATTACCAAAGTTGAATGGGTTAATAATCTCCCTTGGGTCTCCGTTAGTCAACAATAACTTACCAGCACGAATCTCTGGCTTTGTGCCGCGTGGGATGCGTGTGGCGTCCATAGCAAGCATAGGGTGTACTGTCAACGCTAGTGCATCAATACGTGCGCGTAGCTCTGCATCTAAAGCTTTCTGACTGTTGTAGCCCTTCTCACATACTCCACGGCCCCAGAAGCGGCTAGGAACAACATCCCAAGGGAATGCAACAATAGGACGGTCCTTCATCATGTATTGGCTAGGTTCAGCCTTAAGGATGTGACCTTCGTTAGCAATGATGACACAAGCTTCAATGTAATAGCTTTCTTTGTCTTCTTCGTCTAGCTCATAGTCTAGCTCTTGCTCAAGTAGGTGACGAGGCACAAGGCCGTAGTACTTAGTTAAGCGTGTCTTATCATCCTGATGTACAGTTAAGTCTTTATCAGCTTCCAACTGGAAGTCTTCTGAAGCAGAACCAATGTACGTGTCACGGTAGATACCTTGCTCTTGCAATTGTTCTACTAAGTGAGTACCAACGAATTCATCTACAGCACAGCCTAACGCTTCTTCAATGTTAGTGGCTGTAGGGTCAATACGGAAGTTCTGAGGTAGGATAGGACGTAGGCGTACAATGGTACGTTTGGATACGTTGACACCAACAGCTTCCATAGCTCCATCCATAACGGACTCGGTCATGGGTCGCATCTCGTTGATCTCTTCTAGGACCACTTCACCGATGCCGTTACCGAAGACAGCAGAGTTGATTAAGCATTCTGACACATCTCTACGTATCTTAGCTGTGTTGAAGTCCTCATGGAGTTTGTTACGTAAGAACTGAATGTCCTCAGTTTCATCGTCACCCATGTTATCTTTAATGTCAAAGTACTTACCACGACCGAAGGTGGCCTCTTCAATCTCAGCTACGTTAGACTCTACGGCCTGTTGTAATGCTGGAGCAATGATCTGGCTACGTTCAGCAGCACGAGTCTTGTCTGCAGCACTCCAGATGCCACGCCAGAGGCGATAGTATTCCTCATGCTTCTTAGCGTAGTTGTTCTCGTAATAGTCGCCCCAGTCATTGACCTTGGTCATTACCCATGACTCTAGGCTCTGCTCAATGATCATAGGTTCGGTTGATTCGTTGTTATCGTCTAAGTACATTTTCATTTGTTAGTATCCACTAATTGAGTCGATGGTGATAAAGTCATCGTATTCTTCAAAGTTACCAGCGTAGGTTACTTTAGCGAGTTGGTCTATATAGGCTAGGGAGTCTATTAAGTCATCATGGGTTAAGGGGTCTGGGAACTGGAATAGTTCATCTAAGAAGCGTGAGTGCCAATCCTTCTTCTTCTTGTTAAGCGTTATACGCCCATGTTCAAAGCGACCCTGTAGGGCCCACATGATTCTGTCAGTCTTCTTCTGGTTACCGTGGGTAAGCTCCTCTACTCTAAAGTAAGTGTTCTGACGTTTCATTCTGTCCATGAGTGGTGACATTACAGCCTGCTTAGAGATACCCTTCTCTATGCCTATGGACAATGGTTTATATGTTTTGACAACATCAAAGATCTTATTAGCAGTCTCGTCTAGAGTCCATCGACCATAGATAACATCCTCAATAAACCATCCTGATTCATCAACGAATACTACAGAGATTGCTGAGTTGTCTAAGCGTGAGGTGTTACCCTTCTTCTTACTGACATCTTGGAAACCAGCTAAGTCAATTGCTATATAGTAGTCTCCATCACCCTTAGGCTTCTCACCAAAGTTTAACCACTCTTCCTTAAACATCTCAGAGCCTTGGTTCTTGAAGGAAGCCATGAACTCTTGTTGGAATGCGTGGGTAGACATACTCTTCTTAGCCATGTCTAGCTCTTCTGGGTCTAATGTTTCATTGTCGTAACTGGTGAAGTGATAGGAAGTGAAGGTAGGATCATCCTCAGTGAGCTCAGCATACTTGTAGAGGTCATAGAAGTGGTTACGACCCTTGGGTGTACCTATGAATAGACAGCCACCCTTTTGGTCAGCTAAGGCAGGTCGTAGGATCTCCTCGAACACCTCAGGCTTCATGTCGGCATATTCGTCAAGTACTAAGTAGTAGAGACTCACGCCTCGCATCGTGTCAGGTCTATCAGCTCCTTTGAGGCTTATGGTAGTACCGTTGATCAAGGTGATCTGCATGTTGTTAATGTGGGCTGACTTGATGACAGGGCCACCTAGCTCGACTAGGAGCTTCCACATGATGTCTCTTGCTTGTCCTTGTGTAGGGGCCACATAGAAGATGTGTGAGTTGGGTAGACTTGTCTCTAAGCCCTTAACTATTAACTTCCAAGCAGCTAGCCTAGACTTACCACAACGACGACCAGCAGCACAGACAATGAACCGTGTTGGGTCAATCCATACTTTCTTCTGCCACTCAAGGAGCTCTATCGTTAGATCTGAACTCATGTTTTCTCAAACCAGCCATTGCCTACCTTAAGCTCATGGCCTATCTGTAGAGCAGTTGGATCAGTTACTTCAGGGTTCAAGGTCTGTAGATCTTCTAAGGACATACCAGAATTCTTAGCTATCTGATACATACTGTCATTAGGTTGTACAACGTACATAGACTGTTGTTCCTGAGCCTCAGTGTCCAGAGCATTGACATCCGTAACTTCTTCCTCAACAGGCTCTGGGAGAGCACTCAAGGCACTTTGGACAGCTATTGAATACTTGTCTGCTTTAGTACCATTACCATCTTTCTTGACAACACCCGTAGTCATCCAATTACTGGCACCTAAGGCACCTTGGTTATGAGCGTAGCCTAGGATGGCAAGTTGTTGTGACTCAGTAAGACCAGTATAGGCTTCACCTTGGTAATGACCTAAGGCTCTGTGGTTAGCTGTCACTAGACCCTTCATTGCTTGTTCTTGCAGAGCAGGGTTATTACGGAAGGACTCACGTGAGGCAGTGTCGTGACCTATGGTGATGCCTAGTATGCGACCAGCCTCTGTCTTAGCTGCCTTACCTAGTTGATATTTACCATCATAGTGGTCACCTGAACCACCTTTGGCTGTGTAGCCACCTGAGCCTTGACTCTCAATCTTAGCTATCTCTGCTAGAAATGTGTCCCACTTGTTACCTTCAAACATCTGTGTACTCCCCATCAACGGTCTCGCCACCAGATATATCAGTAGAACCAACACCAGTAATATTAATTTGTATGCTGCTCTTGCCACCACCTTTGATCACCTCCTTCTCAAATGCTGCTACAGGAGCAACACGATCCATGACTAACTTCCATGCGCTAGCTTGGTTCTTATGATCATCGTTTAGTGCTGCATTGAATATAGCATCAAGTACTTTGGCTGACTTTGGTGAGGCCAACATACGTGCTTTGTATTCATTGATAATTGTAGCATCACCTTTGGGCCGACCAATAATACCTTTGGGCTTCTTTAGTGTTGACTTAGGTGGTCTACCTAGCCTCTTGGGAGTCTTAGGTGCTGTAGCAACCTTTATAGTTGACAAATCAATTACCTCTATTGCTTGAGATTGAGTCTTTGGTATCTTAAGTGTACTTAAGTGTCCTTTGCTTTATTCTTTAATTATTGATAAAAGTATTAACTAAAAGGTTGTTTAAAGCTACTTAAGTACTAGAGTACATTATAACATATTCAAAGCAATAAGTCAATACAATTCTCATGTTTCTCATGTACACTTAAGGCATCCTTTAACTACACATGTTAACTATTGTCACAACCACTCGTGTCGAGGGTCTCCCTGTGTTTTCTTTTGAATTCTTTTGTTGACTTATGTTTACTTAGGTGCCTTGGGAAAAGCAAAACCACTCTCTTTTGTGTGTCTGAGGGAGCATCCTTTTTAGCCAACCCATCACGGGCCCCCGTCCCCCAAAGTTATCCACAGGTTATCCACAAGCTCAGAGTTATCCACAGGTTATCCACAGGATATGCACAGGTTATCCCCAAGCACCTGAGTTATACACAGGTTATGCACAGGCAGGCCAGAGTTATACACATGTGCACTTGAGAATCACCCAAGTGTAAGCCTAGGTGGCAGCCTGTGGATAACTATTGTGCTCTGTGTATAACTCTGGTCTAACTCTTGAGCACTTACCCACAATTGTGTATAACTATTGGTAATGCCCAGCAAGCCCCCAGAATGCCCGTGTAAGCTTAGCTTGTCATAACTGTCATGGTTGCATTGCCTATGATACGAACGCAGCACCAGTAACAATTGCACCACATTGGTGCACACTAGCACTACATTGGTGCGTGTCTCTAGGCCTTGCTACTGTTGGGTCTTAGCTGTTTGAGGTAGTATTGTGACATAATACGTGCGCTATATTGGTGCATACTTGAGACATGTTAGGCCTGCTATTTGTGGGCTTATGGCTCTAACCCATTGATTAGCCTACGTTTGTCAAAGTTGGCATAGGTATTGCATTAGTTTCTGCATAAGCGAGGCATTTGGCAGCGCACTATATAGGTGGCACATTATGAGTACATTGTTTCTAGCACTATCCGTATTTACTGCAGCGTTTGCAGTGTTCCTAATTGTAGGCTTTGCAGATCACTGGTACCAAATGGTTGTACCTGCGCTGATCTTTGGGCCTATAGCTATTTCCCTACTAACCCAAACACTAGACACCTAACCAAACAAACGGCCTCGCAAGGGGCCTTAATGGAGCAACAGACCTATGACTACAACAACACTTGAACAAATGGCAGTACTTGAGCTACAAGCGCAAGCCACTAAGATCATCAAGGCCACACAACTGGCAATAGACAAGGGCGGTATACTTCTAGCCTATAGCCTTAATGATGTTGTGTTAGTGGACCTTAAGCGTGGTGTTATGCCATATGTAACGTGGCTATATGACACGTATAGTAATTCGTTTATATCTGGCACATATAGCACCACACTAGACAATGCCAAGTTATCATTTAAGGAGCGTACATGATGAGCACATTAACTGAAAACATGAAAACCATTAAAGGTATTACTTGCTTTGGTCTATGGGATATTGAAGAGGGCGGTTGCTGGTTGGCTGGCCACGACACTAGGACCGAAGAACCATTTGAGGATTTCTGGGATGGTAACGAGTGCACCACATGGACCCAAGCTGTTAACGAGATAACACAATGGGGCCTGCGAGTAGGCATTACTATTGAAGAAATGGTTAGTGACAACCCAAACAATTAATTTACCATGGGGCCTTGGTAACAGGGTCTCAGAGTAAGCTAAACAATAAAACAACTGGAGTTTGCAGATTATGATTACATTTGAAGAATACCAAGCGCAGCTGGATGCCTATGCCGCCACTCGCGCCTATTATAACTTTATAGGACCGCGCCAACGTGCCTATACCTATAACAACAAAACTGGAGCAAAAGTATTATGATTAAATTATCAAAAGCAGGCAAAATGCCTTGTCGGTCGTGGTCGCTTGAGGCGCTCATTACGTGCCCTGCAAGCCTTAATAAAGACGGCTCACTAGTGGACGCCTGCAAGGGTTGTTACGCCACCACGGGTAACTACAGGTTTCCTAACGTCAAAGCACCACGGGCCCACAATAAAGAAGATTGGCGTCGTAAAGATTGGGTGTCGGATATGGTCGCAGAGTTAGACAATGATCGTTATTTCCGATGGTTTGATTCAGGCGACATGTACGACTTAAGACTAGCCCGTAAAATGCTAGCAGTAATGGAACAAACGCCCCATTGCAATCACTGGTTGCCTACACGTATGCACAAGTTTGCCAAGTTTGCCAAGGTTATAGAGGCAATGGACGCATTGGGCAACGTAGCGGTCCGATTGTCTAGCGATTCGGTCCTAGGCGGTATTTTAGACACTAGCCTATTGAATAGCACTATAATACCAACACGCGAGGACGCGACCAGCTCAATGGTTGCTTGTGAGGCGTACACAAGAGAGGGTAAGTGCAAGGATTGCCGAGCCTGTTGGTCTAAGGACGTAAAGACA
>Ga0307994_1001746_pt1 | contig 12766 bp, 12 predicted proteins | sample EllFjometagen261_FD_203171 | JGI IMG/M metagenome (GOLD analysis project Ga0307994, IMG submission 203171) | Marine microbial communities from Ellis Fjord, Antarctic Ocean - #261 | ecosystem: Environmental > Aquatic > Marine > Unclassified | place: Southern Ocean | collected 2014-11-02 | reverse complement strand
TGTGTGGCCAATCTAAACGTATTCAGTTTTGTTAAGGTTTCTTAGATTCCAATAGTCAGTGCCTAACTTTACTAGGGGGCAAATGTTTTGCCCTCAAAATCAAATAATTTTCCGGAGTCATTTAAGGTTAAATGCTGCATGACATTTAGCAGTTTTCCACTGGTAAATTGCCCAGTTTGTAACTGCTCGGGTGCCAAATGTCTTTGAAACGGTTTTGAAAGCGCGCTGTCTGTGGTGCCCGGCTGCAAACCCACCACACAAATTGGATTGCGTTTACGCTGTAACTCAATTGCCAAATTTTTAATCAACATATTCAAAGCGGCTTTACTGGCTCGGTAACTGTGCCAGCCGCCCATTCTGTTATCACTAATGCTGCCCACTCTGGCAGACAAAATGCCAATGACGGTTGGATGTTTTAAATCAATTTTTTCAAATAATGCCTTTAAAAACAGCATGGGGCCAACAGCATTAATTTGATAAGATTTATGTAGACTCTCTGGGTCTAATGATTTCCACGTTTTTTCGGGTGAGAATTGTTCATCATGCAACCAACCAGACGCCATAAAAATTAAATCAAAGGCTTGTCCTTTAGAAAAATGTGAACAGGCCTGCTGAATTGAGTCGATGGATTCTAAATCAATTTCAAACGTGACAGTGTTCGCTAAAGCATCGGTTTTATCAAGGTTTTTTGGGGTAGCGAGAGTCTGAAGTTTGGCACTGTTTCTGGCCATTAAAGTAATCTGGCAATGAGGGTATAAGGAGTGTACTTGCTCATAGAAAGCTTGACCAATCGCGCCCGTTGCCCCCAGTATCAGAATGTTTTTTGGGTCTGCATTAAATAATGGTTGGGTTAAAGAAATTACGTTAGCCGTATTTTTCATGAGTCAATTCCTTAGCGTTAGCAGAGTGGCGAACTAAATATGATTTGTGATTGTCAGGTTTAAGACCCGTACTTTAGTTTTACATTAATTATACATATACTGTACTCTGTGTATAAGGTTTGTGTTTCATGGGAGCGTATTATGCAAGGAATGGTTTTTAGAACGGTCGGATTTATGTTGGCTATGATTGTTTTTTTAGGACTATTACAGGGGTGTGAACGCTCCCATCCTTCAGGCATGAGTGCTGAGCAAATCGCGAAAGATCAAAAGCGTTATATGCTAGCGGTTAATGACTGTTTTTTAAGAGAATACTCATCGTTAGAGACCTTTTACATGCCCATTGAAAAAATGGCAACGGCATTAAGAATGCAATGTGCCGATGAATTTTCAGCGTTACGCGCAGCTAAGTTGAATTATGCGATGGTGCGAGATGTGATTGACCCGCCACCAAGAATGATTCAGTTTGAAGTGGAAATGGCCGAGATTTTTGTTGAGTCCGCACGTTCTCGGGCAATGTCTTTGTTTAAAAATCATCCGCCTATTCCTAACAAACCCAAACAGCCAGAACAACCAGAGGCCAATAAGGCTTTTTAAAGGATATTGAATGAGTGAACACACAAACGTAGTCAGCCAAGCGTTAAATGTATTTGGTAAACCAATGGAAATATGTTGTTTAGAACCCATAACCGGTTTTTACCGTGACGGGTTTTGCCACTTTGGTGAGAACGATTATGGCGTGCACGGCGTCTGTGCGGTGATGACAGAAGCGTTTTTAGCCTATACCAAAGAACAAGGTAATGATTTGTCAACGCCAAGGCCTGAGTATGGCTTTGTAGGGCTTAAACCTGGGGATGCTTGGTGCTTGTGCGCGTCAAGGTGGGTTGAGGCCTACAAAGACGCAAAAGCGCCTAAATTAAAACTGCAAAGTTGTCATTCGGTACTTTTGGATTCGGTGCCTTTGACGATTTTAAAAACCTTTGCCGATGAGTGACAAGTGGTGAAGTGTGCGCGTCTTATTTAAGCATGTTATTTCTATTGAACACTAAATTCATATCTTGGGCTTAAACGCCCTTCAAACCAGTATTCAGCGGACAGTGTTTGCGCCTTATCTGAATATTCATAAACTTGCCCTGTTTGAGATTGAATGCCGTTAGCATTCAATTTTAGATTGGTCTGAGACCAGTTCAGTGTCTCTTTAAGTGCCATTGGATAATAACCATCAAGGAACTTACGCATGTAAGGCCCACGCTTAACGAGGTAGCCACTGTCTGTTTTTTCTAGAGATTTAGATTCCCCACTGATGCACACTCGACCCTGTTTTTTAACCCCCAATAACACCGCTGCTTGGGTGTTATTGTCTATTTGAACTGCATCAATGTTCTGGGCTTCTTTTAAGGTTAAGCCACGGGTGTTTTGTGCGTTGTATTGCACCTCAATTTTCTGAATGGGGTCAAGGTTATTGTGACACTGTGTAAATTGAACCCAACCGTCGGTTAGAGCCGAAACGGACAAGGTTAGGTTATTTTCCAAGCCGTATTGCCCGATGGTTTTGTCTTTCGTTACCCAGTTAAGTTCACCGCCATTGACGGTGATGGCGTTGAGTTCTGAATCGTCATCAAACCAGGCACGCTCAGCATCGGTCAGGTCAGATAGGTCTTGAGATATTTCAATTTCAGCGTAACTCACATTCACTAATGTCGAGAGTGTCAGAGCTATAAATACTTTATTAAATAACCCGTTATTTGGTGTAATTAAACGGCTTTTAAGTTCTGTATTCATTGTTTTAATTCCTTCTGACACGCGTCAGGTTAAATTGAACGTCTACATAATGGCTTTTAATTAACTTAATTTTGTGCGGTTTGCAGCATCTCTTTTGCATGGCCTAAGGTTTGATCTGTCACGGTTAGTCCGCCCATCATTCTTGCCAGCTCTTCAATGCGTTCTTCGGTTTCAAGTTTTATAACCTGAGTAAAGGTCGCGTTGTTTTTAGTGTGCTTTTCAATGCGTAGATGGCTGTGTCCGTGTGAGGCTACTTGCGCCAAATGCGTAATGGAAAGAATCTGTTTGTGTAAACCCAACTGTTGCATTTTTTTACCGACTACTTCGGCAATCCCGCCACCGATACCGACATCCACCTCATCAAAGATTAACGTAGGTAAACTCGCGACTTCTGCAGTTGCGACTTGAATCGCTAAACTGATTCGAGATAGCTCACCACCTGATGCAACTTTTGCTAAAGGTTGCAAAGGTTGGCCTTTGTTGGCGGTGACTAAAAAGTCAACTTTATCGGTGCCTTTGGCTGATGCATTGGCTTGGTTCAACTGAGCCTCAAATAGACCGTTTGGCATCCCTAAGGTGTGCATCGCTTCGGTCACCGTTTTGCTGAGTTTTTTAGCCGCTTTTTGACGCGACTTATTCAATTTGGTAGCGGCGTTTAGATACTCTGACCAGGCCTGTTCAATCTGAGTTTTCAAATTTTCCAATTCGGAATCTGAATGCTCAAGGGCGTTTAAGTCTTGTTTTATTTGTTGATGTTTTGTGACTAATTTTTCGGGTTCTATTGTATATTTTTTAGCTAAACCGAATAGAGTGTGCAAGCGCTCATCTAAGGCGGTTAACTGCTGAGGGTCAAGTTCAATCTGTTCTGCGTGGTGCTGAACTTCACTGGCTACTTCTTGAATATCAATTAGGCTACTTTTAAGTTGCTCTATAGAACTCGCGAGCTCTGGGCTGTAAATGATGATGTCTTCTAACGCCGAAAGGGCGGTTTGAAGTTGATCTGTAGCGCCGGTTTCACCCTCAATACTGTCGTAACAAAGTTGGCAGGCCTGCTTAATTTCATTGGCGTGCGAAAGCATACTTTGTTGTTCAGACAACTCATTAAACTCACCTTCTAGGGGTTCAACGTCATCAAACTCACTCTGTTGAAAGTTTAAAAGGTCTAATCGACTTTGAAAGTCGGCTTGAGCCGCCTGTAATTTTTCAAAGCGTTTGTTTAGTGTCTGCCAAGCTTGGTGACGTTGTTGTGTGCTCTGTAAAAGAGGGGCGTGATTGGCATAGGCATCAAGCAAGGTCAATTGCTGATTGGTTGATAGCAACGACTGATGCTCATGTTGTCCATGAATATCAATGAGCAAGTTGCCTAAGGTTTTTAAACTGCTGGCTGGTATGGGGCGACCATTAATGTAGGCTTTTGAACGACCTTCGGCATTCACGGTTCGTCTGAGCATACACAGGTCTTCATCGTCTAGCTCTTGTTCGGCTAACCAACTTTGAACGTGAGGCAGTAGGGCAATATCGAACTGCGCAGTGACATCGGCTCTTTGGGTGTTATAACGAACAAGGCTGCTATCGGCACGTTCACCTAGGGCTAAGCCCAGAGCATCTAATAAGATGGATTTACCCGCACCGGTTTCTCCAGTGAGGGTGGTAAAACCGGGATTGAAATTTAAAGAGAGTTTTTCAATTAAGGCGAGGTTCTGAATAGAAAGTTCTTGCAGCATTTAAGGTTGTGTCCCGATTAATCGCTTAACATTAAAAGGGGCCTTCAAAGGTGAGAATGCCCCTCAGTTATAAACAAACTTAGGAGAGTTTATCACCCCAGTGTAATTTTGCACGCAACAGTTCAAAGTGGTCGTGGTCTTTTGGATGCAGTAGACGTAGATAGTGCGGATTGCGTTGAACAATGGTTCGATGCTCGGGTGAAATATCTTGTGTAACTTGACCGTCACAGATTATTTGTGCGGTTTTTTCGCAGTACTCATGGGCGCGTAGCTCAATCTCGCTATTGCCGTTGACCACATAAGGACGCGTGCTCATGGTATGTGGGTTGATAGATACCAGTGAAATCGCATCTAAGCTAGGGTCTAAAATAGGCCCTCCCGCAGAAAGTGCATAGGCGGTTGAGCCAGTTGGCGTTGAGATAATCATCCCATCAGAACGCTGACTGTTTAGAAAGCGGCCGTCTACTAATGTTTCAAACTCAATCATTCGGGGCGAATCGGTTTTATGAATAACGACATCATTAATGGCGCGCTCTTGGAACACTAACTCGTCTTTTTCGTAGACGCTGACTTTTAGAATGTTTCGTCGCTCTTCTTGATAAACGCCCGACAAGACTTCTTCCATGGTTTCAATCATATTGTCTGGGGAAATATCGGTTAAAAACCCAAGACGACCGAGGTTGATACCTAAAATTGGAACGTCATAATCGGCGATACTGCGGGCCACATCTAAAAATGTGCCGTCACCGCCAACCATAATGGCAAGATCAATGGTTTGACCTAATTCATCACGCTCAAGTAAGGGGGCGTGCTCGTGCTTAGGGAATTTTTTACAGGATGGTTTGTCTAAATAAACGGTACGCGATTGCGTAAGCAAAAATTCAATAAGCGTTTCAATGTGCGTCCAGCATTGATCGCCGCTGTACTTTCCAAAAATACCAATTTTCTGAAACATCTTTGTCTATCCATAAAAGTAAGCCCTAATGACGTTTAAAAACATTTAGGAGTCTAGGGCTTAATAAATATTAAACTAAGTCTTGTATAACCCAGTAAGCATCTTATAATTTAGCAGTCTAATACTAAGAGCGCTGAAATGTTAAACGACCGTTCGCAACTATTGTTTAAAAACTTAATGGGATTATACCTGAATGAAGGTAAGCCGGTAGGGTCAACTACACTGGCAAAACTCCCTGAAATTGGATTAAGTTCAGCAACGGTTCGCAATGTTTTGGCGGACCTTGAAAAGATGGGCTTGATTCATGCACCGCACACCTCGGCAGGGCGCGTGCCGACTGATACCGGCTATCGTTTGTTTGTGGATTCTTTAATTACTTACCAACCCATTTCAAAACAAAACTTATACTCGATTGAACAGCAACTTTTGCCCACCTTAAATCAAGATGATTTATTGGCCAGCGCGTCTAAAGTGTTGTCGGGCATCACCGGCATGACCAGTATGGTGCTGCTGCCAAATAAAGAACAAGAAGTGTTTAAGCACTTTGAGTTTATTGGATTAGGCGGCAACCGAGTATTGGTGGTTTTGGTTTTTAATGATCAAGATGTTCAAAATCGAATTATTGAGTTAGAGCAAGCGATTTCACCGTCTGAGTTGCAACAAATTTCCAATTATTTAAATGAACAGTTTGCTGGCAAAACCTTAGCGCAAGCCAAAGCAAGTTTGGTGAGCAGGATGGATACCATCCGTAAGAATATGAACCAGTTTATGATGTCGGTGGTGCAGGCCACCGATTCGGTTTTAAATGAACAGATGGAACATAAGCTCCCGTATTTGGTCTCAGGACAGAACAATTTATTTAACTATCAAGAGTTAGCCGGTTCAAATAAGCTAAGCGCGTTGTTTCACTCATTTGAGAAACACTCTGATGTTTTGGGCTTGTTAGACAAAAGTATGCAAGCCAAGGGCGTGCAAATCTTTATTGGTCAAGAGTGCGGCAACGAAATCTACCAAGATTGCAGTGTGGTCACCACACCTTATGAAGTGGATGGTGAAGTGTTGGGGGTGTTGGGGGTAGTAGGGCCAAGCCGTATGCAATATGACAAGGTTATTCCAAAAGTGGATATGACCGCTAAGATTTTAAGTTCGTTGCTTAGAAAGGGTTGATTAGCGAATGAATTTAAGTGTGGCTATTGATTCACGTGATTGAAAAAAACCGTCAACTAAAGACGGTTTTTTTTGGCTTTGATTATCATGCTGACGCAGTGTCATCTTGTTGAGTTAATTTAAATTAACTTAACATTAACTCGCCATAAACGTATTCATGGTTTTACGTAAACCTGCAGCCAACTCTTCGTGTTTTAAATCTAGAAGCTTTAATGTACCTATCGCCAACTCTTTAACCGCGCCGCCTTTGGCATTCTTATCGACTTTTAACAAATTAAATAACTGCTCCATCCCTTCTTGATACTTCTGGTCAGCCATTAAGCAAATCGCTAGGTAAAACTGGGTTTCGATGTCATCAGGCATTTCCGCAAGCTTGGCCTTTAAAGCAACCGTGCCTTCGGTGTCTAGGGCTAGTTTTTTAAAAGTAATTTGTCCAATTAAATAACGAGGGGTGTCGTCTTCTTTAATTTTGTCGGGCAGTTTAGTGAATAAAAGAGCGGCTTGTTCAAGTAGGTTGATGTCTAAAAAAACCTGACACATATCCATTGCTACGTTGACATTTTTTGGGTTAATTTGAATGGCTTTTGTTAATAAAGTGATGGCTTCAGGTGTTTCGCCATTCTGATGTTTTTCTAACGCTTCTAAACGCAAGTCTTCAGAGGGGTCAAAAATATTAAATTGTCTTAACACTTCCGCTAAATATTCGTGTGACATTAATCCAACTTCTTGATGTTTCATGTCACCGTCTTTATAGACGCGCAGGGTTGGAATGTTTTCAATTTCAAAGCGTTTGGCCGCTTCTGGATACATATCAATATCTAGACGCGCCAGAATGAACTCACCTGCAAATTGCTGTGCGTAGTTAATTAAAGTGCTCTCTAACGATACACAGGCACTGACTGTCGGGCTCATAAACAAAACAAATACTGGGAGTTTGTGTGAATTGGTTAAGACAATTTTGTCAAAGTTATCGTCTGATATTTCAAAGTTATAAATTTCTGGCTTAGCCATGTTGTATTCCTAGTTTGTGTTCTGTTTTGATGTGTGACGCAGTGTTTTTTTAGAAGCAATGTTACAAAATGTTAGCCCGTGATTATATCAGTATTTACCATTCTTAAAAAACCAACTCACTTCCAATCGTTAATCTGGTTAAACAGACTGTCTTTTAAGGAATGCTTGGTTCATTTAGGCCTATTTTTTAAATGGAAGCGAGTTTCTCAATCAAACAAACAAATTTCAGCAGGCCTGTTATCTAGCCTTTTATATCAGCTGTTTGGTCTGATTTAAGTCACCGTGTTAATTCTTTCAAAAAAAACCTTTCTAAGCCTTGAATAACCTTTAGTCATGCCTTATAAACTTCTCGACTACAAATTTTAATGGAGATAACCATGTCTGAAAAAGAGCAAAAAATGAATGATGACCTTGACGTTAATGTTGAAAACCAAACGGCTGAAGAAGCGATTCAACAAGCGGATGAAGCGTTAGAAGAAGCACAGCAAAAGGTTGAAGATGATGTTTCTGCTTTATTGACAGAAGCACGTGCAGAAGCAGACAAGAATAAAGATATGGCACTGCGTGTTCAAGCGGACATGGAAAACCTGCGTCGTCGTACCCGCATTGACGTAGAAAGCGCTCATAAATATGCCCTAGAAAAATTTGTAAATGAGTTAATTCCTGTTTTAGATTCAATGGAAATGGGCATCGACGCGGCTTCTAAAGAAGAAGCGTCAGCTGAAAGTATTAAAGAAGGGTTGGATATGACCTTTAAGCTTTTCTTAGATGTGATGCAAAAATTTGATGTAGAGCGTGTTGACCCTAAGGGTGAAAAGTTTGACCCTCAGTTACACGAAGCAATGACCATGATTCCTTCGCCAGAACACGATTCGAATACGGTTATTGAGGTGTTTCAAAAAGGGTACACCTTAAATGAAAGACTGGTCAGAGCTGCGCGCGTTATCGTTGCACAATAAAAAACATAAAAAGTAGGGTTGGCACTTGAAAACAAAATCGCTGACCTTATAAATTGAACAACAATAAAAAGTATTAAAAAAATTAAGTTTTGGAGATGTCAAACATGGCAAAAATTATCGGTATTGATTTAGGTACAACAAACTCTTGTGTTGCAGTAATGGAAGGGAAAGACGTTAAAGTTATTCCTAATGCGGAAGGTGCTCGTACAACGCCGTCTATCGTTGCGTACACCGCAGACGGTGAGATTTTGGTTGGGGATTCTGCAAAACGTCAAGCAGTGACTAACCCAGAAAACACATTATTTGCAATTAAGCGTCTAATTGGTCGCCGTGCAGATGACGCGGTTGTTGCCAAAGATAAGGACATGGTTTCTTATAAAATCATTGCAGCAGACAATGGCGATGCATGGGTTGAAGCAGGTGGTAAGAAGCTTTCACCACAAGAAGTGTCAGCACGTACATTGATTAAAATGAAGAAAACAGCGGAAGACTATCTAGGTTATGAAGTGACAGAAGCGGTGGTTACCGTTCCTGCTTACTTTAACGATGCTCAACGTCAAGCCACTAAAGATGCCGGTAAGATTGCTGGACTAGAAGTGAAGCGTATTATCAACGAACCAACGGCTGCGGCTCTTGCGTATGGTATGGATAAAGCGGTTGGCGACAGCAAGATTGCGGTTTATGACTTAGGTGGTGGAACATTCGATATCTCAATCATTGAAGTGGCTGACTTAGATGGCGAAAAGCAAGTTGAAGTATTATCAACGAATGGTGATACCTTCTTAGGTGGTGAAGACTTTGACAACGTGATTGTTGATTACATTGCGACTGAGTTCAAAAAAGATCAGAACGTTGACATTAAACTCGATAAGTTGGCACTACAACGTGTTCGTGAAGCCGCCGAAAAGGCCAAAGTTGAGCTTTCATCACGTGAGCAAACGGACATTAACTTACCGTATGTAACGGCCGATGCAACCGGACCGAAGCACTTAAACATGAAAATTACCCGTGCTAAGTTTGAATCTTTGATTGAAGCTTTAGTGAAGCGTTCAATTGAACCTTGTAAAATTGCACTTAAAGATGCAGGCCTGTCAGCTTCTGAAATTGACGATGTTATCTTAGTAGGTGGTTCTACTCGTGTACCAATGGTTCAAGCGGCGGTTAAAGAGTTCTTTGGTAAAGAGCCACGTAGAGATGTTAACCCAGATGAAGCGGTCGCGATGGGTGCGGCAATTCAAGGTGGTGTACTTTCTGGTGACGTAAACGACGTTTTATTACTTGACGTTTCTCCGCTGTCTCTAGGTATTGAGACAATGGGGGGCGTAATGACGAAGTTAATCGAGAAAAACACAACGATTCCGACTCGTAAATCACAAGTGTTCTCGACGGCCGAAGACAACCAAGCTGCGGTCACGATTCATGTCCTTCAAGGTGAGCGTGAAATCGCGTCAGGAAACAAGTCTTTAGGTCAGTTTAACCTAGACGAAATTCCTTCAGCACCACGTGGACAGCCACAGATTGAAGTCACCTTTGACATTGATGCCAACGGTATTTTGAATGTGTCTGCTAAAGATAAAAACTCTGGCAAAGAGCAACACATTACGATTCAAGCGTCTTCTGGTCTTTCTGATGAAGAAATTGAAGCAATGGTTAAAGATGCGGAAGCGCACGCGGAAGAAGATGCAAAAATGAAAGAGTTAGTTGAAGCACGCAACCAAGCGGATGCCATGGTTCACGGTACTCAAAAAATGCTAAAAGACGCCGGTGAATCGGTTGAAGCAGCTGAAAAAGAAGCCGTAGAAACAGCCATTAAAGCGGTTGAAGATGCAATTAAAGGTGACGATAAAGCAGCGATTGAGGAGTCTGTGACTAAACTTGCAGAAGCCAGCAAGTCGATTGCTGAAAAAGCACAAGCTCAGCAGCAAGCAGGCGGAGCAGAAGCTGAGAAACAAGGTTCTACAAAAGACGCAGATGACGATATCGTTGATGCAGAATTTGAAGAAGTTAACGATAAAAAGTAATTTTTAATCGTTAAACACAAAGGCACGAAGGCACGAAGTTTTGTAAGGTTCTGTTAGACTATGCAAAAATTTGAACCTTCGTGCTTTTTCCATTTCTAAGTCCTTGTTATCAAGACTCAGAAATTAGGCACACCTCCCCAATATAGTTTGTATCCGAAAATAACGTTAAAACCTTGGTGTCTTTGTGATTTCGTGGTTAAACAGTTTTTTGATATTAATTAAATGGCATTAAAAAATACGAGAGATTGATGAGTAAAGTTTGTTACTACGAAATTCTAGCTGTTTCAAAAACGGCTTCTGAAGGTGAGATTAAAAAAGCCTATCGCAAGATGGCGATGAAGTTTCACCCTGACCGTAATCCAGATAATAAGCAAGCAGAAGATAAGTTTAAAGAAGCTTCTGAAGCGTATGAGATTTTGTCTGATGCTCAGAAGCGTGCAACCTATGACCAGTTTGGCCATGCCGGTTTAGAAGGCGGCCATGGCGGCGGTGGCGGATTCGGTGGTGGCGGATTTGGCGATCAGTTTGGCGACATTTTTAGTGAAATGTTTGGCGGTGGCTTTGGAGGCCAACGCGGCCCACAGCCGGGTGAAGACCTTCAGTATGAACTTGAAGTTTCATTAGAAGACGCCGTTTCAGGTACGACCATTGATATTCGTATTCCAACCAAAGATACCTGTGACTCTTGTGATGGGTCTGGCGCTGAACCTGGGTCGGATGTTGAAACCTGTCCAACCTGTCATGGTGCGGGTCAAGTTCGTATGCAGCAAGGATTTTTTGCCGTTAATCGTACTTGCCCAACCTGTCATGGACAGGGTCGTATTATTAAAACGCCTTGTAGAGAGTGTCATGGTGAAGGCTACACACACAGCAATAAAACCCTGTCGGTTAAAATCCCCGCGGGGGTTGATAACGGCGATCGTATTCGTATTCAAGGCGAAGGTGAAGCGGGTGAAGTAGGTGCACCAAAGGGCGATTTATATGTGCGTATGCGTGTCAAAGAGCACTCAATATTTGTGCGCGATGGCAATACACTTTATTGTGAGTTACCCTTGAGTTTTGCAACCGCCGCATTAGGTGGGTCGGTTGAAGTCCCTACGTTAGGTGGCCAAGCAAATTTAAAAATTCCTGCTGGTTCCCAATCTGGTCAACGTTTTAAATTAGCCGGAAAAGGGGTTAAATCGGTTCGTTCATCTTATACCGGTGACTTAATTGTTCAGGTTAATATAGAGACGCCGGTTAAGTTAACGGCTCGCCAAAAAGAGTTGTTGCAAGAGTTTGATGAGAGTTTAAAAGGCAAGCATCATAAACAGCACAGTCCAAAAGAGCACTCTTTCTTTGACTCAGTAAAATCTTTTTTTACAGGGGACGAGGATGATAAGTCTAAAAAAGACAAAGATGAACCTTGGAACTAACCTTCCTGATTATCGCTAATTAAGCATGAGAGCAAAATGATGAGAGTTGCAATTATCGGTGCCTCTGGGCGCATGGGAAAAAACTTAATTGATGCCGTCAACCAGTTGGATGGATTAACCGTGTCTGCCGCGATTGAACGTCCAGACAGTTCCCTACTAGGGGCTGATGCCGGTGAGCTTGCTGGTGTGGGTAAATTAGGGGTTCAGATTGTCGGTAACCTAGAGAGCGTTGTGAATGATTTTGATGTTTTAATTGATTTCACGACACCAGACACCACTCTCCATAATCTGGAAGTGTGTGTTGCGAATAACAAAAAAGTGGTGATTGGTACCACGGGTTTTGATGAAGCAGGCCTGTCTAAAATTGATAAGGCCGCAGAAAACATCGCGATAATTTTTGCCGCTAATTACAGTGTTGGCGTTAACCTGTGTTTAAAATTGTTAAAGCAAGCTGCTGAAGTCCTAAACGAAGGGTATGACATTGAAATTATTGAAGGTCACCACCGCCATAAAGTAGATGCGCCTTCTGGTACTGCTTTAAGAATGGGGGAAGTGGTTGCTGACACATTAGGTCGTGACTTAAAAACTTGTGCTGTTTATGGTCGTGAAGGCATTACGGGCGCGCGTGATCCAAATACCATCGGGTTTGCCACCGTGCGAGCGGGTGATATTGTTGGGGATCACACTGTTTTATTTGCCACCGAGGGTGAGCGTGTTGAAATCACGCATAAAGCGTCAAGCAGAATGACCTTTGCAAATGGTGCGGCACGCTCTTGTACCTGGGTAGCAGATAAGGATAAAGGCTTGTTTGATATGCAGGATGTACTGAATTTACGTTAAATTTTGTTGCGTAA
>Ga0307994_1001744_pt1 | contig 12768 bp, 12 predicted proteins | sample EllFjometagen261_FD_203171 | JGI IMG/M metagenome (GOLD analysis project Ga0307994, IMG submission 203171) | Marine microbial communities from Ellis Fjord, Antarctic Ocean - #261 | ecosystem: Environmental > Aquatic > Marine > Unclassified | place: Southern Ocean | collected 2014-11-02 | reverse complement strand
CTTGTCGTCTAGAACAAAAACCGCTATCGCTAATTGCCTTATTTAATCTTTTAGAATCTGGATGATGAGCCATTGTTTATTTTTTTAATACTTCTAATTCTTTTTGGAAACGTTTAATGGCGTCTCTCATTTTTGCAGCAGCCATAAAATCTAATTCTTTTGCTGCTTTTTCCATAGCCTTCCTAGTAGCTCTAATTTTCTTTTCAAGCTGAGGTTTTGTCAAATATTCATTTTCAGATTCTGCAGTTAAATTATCAAAATGATCAAAGGTATAAGCTTCTTTTTTTGATTTTGTTAGTGCATTTTCTAATGATTTTTTAATAGCTGTAGGCGTAATGTTATGCTCGGTATTATAGGCTATTTGTTTTTCACGACGATAATCCGTTGCGTCCATGGTAGCTTGCATGCTTTTTGTAACCTTATCAGCATATAAAATAGCCTTTCCATTTAAATTACGAGCTGCCCTTCCTACCGTTTGAGTTAATGATCTTGCTGAACGTAAAAAACCTTCTTTATCGGCATCTAAAATAGCGACTAAGGATACTTCGGGTAAATCTAATCCTTCTCTTAATAAATTAACACCAACCAACACATCAAATATACCCAAACGTAAATCTTGCATAATTTCAACACGTTCTAAGGTATCTACATCACTATGTATATACCTACATCGGATATCAATTCTCGACATATATTTGGTGAGTTCTTCTGCCATTCTTTTTGTAAGGGTTGTAACCAAAATCCGTTCGTCCTTTTCAACCCTCAATTGAATTTCTTCTAATAAATCATCTATTTGGTTCAAGCTTGGACGAACTTCAATTGGTGGGTCTAATAAACCTGTTGGCCGTATTATTTGTTCTACATAAACCCCTCCACTTTTCTCTAATTCATAATCTGCAGGTGTCGCACTTATATAAATTACTTGATTTTGCATGCTTACAAACTCATCGAACTTTAATGGGCGATTGTCCATTGCGGCAGGTAATCTAAAGCCATATTCGACCAAATTTTCTTTTCTAGATCGATCTCCGCCATACATAGCAGATACTTGTGGAATCGAGACATGACTTTCGTCAACAATCATTAAATAATCATCTGGAAAAAAATCTATTAAACAGAATGGTCTAGTACCTGGTAATCGCTTATCTAGATACCTCGAATAGTTTTCTATACCACTACAATAGCCCAATTCCCGAATCATTTCTAAATCAAAATTGGTGCGTTCTTCTAATCTTTTTGCTTCTAAATGTTTGCCAATTTCTTTAAAATAAGCCAGTTGTTTTGTTAAATCATCTTGAATATCAATGATAGCTTCTTGTAATATATCTGGAGATGTTACAAACATATTAGCAGGATAGATGTTTAGGGATTCATATTTTTCAATGACCTCATTGGTTTGAGCATCGAATACTTCAATTTCCTCAATTTCATCGCCAAAAAAATGAATTCTAAAAGCATCATCAGCATAACTTGGATAGACATCCACGGTATCTCCTTTAATTCGAAAATTTCCATGTTGGAAATCAGCTTCCGTTCTAGAATAAAGACTCTGTACTAAACTGTGAAGTAATTTAGTGCGAGAAATAATTTGCCCCTTTTGAAGCTTTATTATGTTTTTTTGAAATTCAGTTGGGTTCCCAATACCATACAAACACGAAACGGAAGCTACAACTATAACATCACGCCTTCCTGAAAGTAAGGAAGAAGTAGTACTTAACCGCATTTTTTCAATCTCTTCATTTATAGAGAGGTCTTTTTCAATATATAAGCCCGATGAAGGGATGTAAGCTTCTGGCTGATAATAATCGTAGTAGGATACAAAATATTCTACGGCATTTTCTGGAAAAAACAATTTAAACTCAGAGTATAATTGTGCAGCTAATGTTTTATTATGAGCTAGTATAAGCGTTGGTTTTTCAACTTGTTCAATAACATTTGCAACAGAAAAAGTTTTACCACTACCGGTTACCCCTAAAAGTGTTTGGTGTACTTCTCCAGAATTAATTCCCTCAACCAATTGCTTTATAGCTTTAGGTTGATCTCCAGTTGGTTTGAAATCGGAAACGATATTGAATTTCATAGAAAATCGGGATAAACTACAAAACTACGGAATTGGTGTTCTATAAAAATGTATTTAGCTGAAACAATTTTTATACTTTGTTTTCTTTATTGAAGTATACCAAATAATAATACATTTGCTTTTCTTCGTCCCAACCTTTTTCTACAAATTTATCTGCACTATCTGAATTTATAAAATCTAATTTTATTTGAATATTAGTATCCAAATTAATTACACTCTTAATCTTTTTACGAGCAGCAGTTACCGCTGTATTTGCAATTGGAAATTCTGTTAAGTCTTCTATTTTATATTTTGGTGCTTGTTCCGTTTTGTAATGTTTAAATTCTGGTATTAAATCTGGGTTGCTAATTACTTCATTGATAAAATTAGACTCTTCAAAAGAATCGTTTTTCGCAAAATGATTTACTGCACGATTCATAAAAAGCACTTCTTCTTTTTTGTCTTCAGCAGGAAGTACAACATCCTTAGCAAAATCCTGACAAAATTTTAAATATTTTTTGGTGTGAAAGTTATCATCTTGTAAGGCATCCACTCCTAAAAAGGATTCTAACCAATACCGAGTATCATAACGATTGCTATCTACCGATAAAATTTTGTAACCTTCTTCCTTTTTTACATTAAAAATTAAGCAGCCTTTATCTAGCTTATTAAGATTGACACCGTGTTCTAGTTTTGTATCTAACTGATTTTCTTTTTCTAAAAACTGAAGAAAATCTTGTTTGATTTCAGATTTAAAAATTCCGATAGCATCCACTTTTTCATTGTCAATTTGAATATTCTCAAAGTGAACGATATATACTTCACCAGCTTTGATATGTGGATGTAGTGATTGATCATATAAATATTTGGTAATTATTTTACTTTGCTCATGGATACTATTTGGTGCATCAAATATTTTAGATGAAATTGAAAATAATTCGTGAAATTCTAAATCAGATTCGTGTATAAATTGAAAATAATTTTCTTCTTTTTCTCTAAATGGTTTCAGAAAATATTCTTTTAATAAAGGAGTTAATTCATCATCTGCTTTATAAATATCGTCAGAAAGAAAAATAGGTTCATTATTAATTTTATTTCCAACTCTATGAATAGACAAAGAGCTAATGTGTGCACCGAATAAGTTGATCATTTAGTTTTTTTGGTATTTAAATTGTGTTGTTTAGGGCTTCTAGTTCCAATTTTCATTAAAATCTAAATCCTCGTAATCCTCAGGGTCTAAATCATCATCATAATCCTCATCATCGTCATCTCCTTTAGCTTTAAATTCTTTATCTGGAGCTTCATCTGGTAACATGCCATGTGCAAACATTAAATTTGGATATGTTTGCTCAGGATCGGCATCAGCAACATCAGCTAATTCTACCAAAAATGTCCACATACTTAAAAAATCATAAACATATAAAAGTCTTGGCTGTTCTTTATGAGTAACATCATCTAATGATGTTTCATTCATAATCCGAATGCTGTCCATTCCTTCACTTAAGTCAAATAAAGCAATTTCTTCACCTTGTTCCCATTGTTCATTACTAACATAAAAAGAAGCCATTTCGTTTCCTTCAAACCCAAAAGCTTGGGTGATGCTATTATGAAACTCTTCTAAGGTGTTTTCTGAATCAATTTCGATATCTCGAAAAACATCTTCTTTTGCATCTAATATAACTCTGAATCGATAAATCATGATAAAATAATTAAGAGCGCAAAGATATACAAGAGTTAAGGTTTAAATAGGAAGAGTTCATAAGTTTTTTTGTTATTTACTGAAGCGATGCAAAGTTATTGTCATCACTGCTAATAAGAAAAATGCAACAACTTGATGTAAAACACCTAGTATAACTGGAACTTGAAATAATAAGGTGAAAACTCCCAAGATAAATTGTATTAAAACAATGAAAAGTAATGCTTTTAATATTTTAGATTGAAGATTAGTTAAAACTGTTTTTTTCGCCTTAAACCATATTAAAACTATGAGCGAAACAACAATATATGCTAAATATCGATGTATAAACTGAACACCACTTTTACCTTCTATAAAGTTTTTTAAAAATGGATTTTGTTCTGTATATACGGTTTCATGAATTAATTTTCCATCATTCATAAGTGGCCAATGATTGTGTAAAAACCCAGCATCTAAACCAGCCACAAAAGCTCCCCAGATAATCTGAATTATTAATAACATAAATGAAACTCTAATTAGATTTCTTAAAGAAATATTGATTGCTCTTTTTTCAGGAAACTTAATATCTAATGCAATCCAAAGTGCAAAACTAAAAGTGATAAACGCTGTAGTTAGGTGTAAGGCTAATCTATAATGACTAACATCTGGACGTTCTACCAATCCACTTTTTACCATATACCAACCTAAAAATCCTTGAAAACCCCCAAGAGCAAGTAGAATAATAGATTTTTTAAGGGTAGCCTTGGTAAATTGTTTTTTAATAAGAAAATAAACAAAAGGGACCATAAAAACGATTCCTATAAATCGTCCTATAAATCGATGTAGCCATTCCCAAAAATAAATATCCTTAAAATCTTCTAGTGAAAAATGATTATTTAACTTTTGATATTCAGGATATTGCTTATAAAGGTCAAATGCTTCCTTCCATTCCATATCATTCATAGGAGGGATGGTACCAGAAATTAATTTATAATTTGAAATAGACAAGCCAGAATGAGTTAATCGGGTAATGCCACCAACAACCACCATTATAAAAATAAGAACACAACCTGTAAGTAGCCAATAAATAACTCTTTTATTGTCTTTCATGTGTCTATATTATTTTTTTTAACGGTCACATGCTGTTCGCTATTTGTCTTTTCATTTGGGGATAAACTTTTTAGCATGCTCGTTTCATATTCTTCTTTAGTTAATGCTAACCATTGTATCGGTTTTTTGCTTGGATCATTTTCTTCACCTGGATAAAAATCGATTTTAGTTATTTTAAATCCCATTTTTAATAAAACATTTGTAGATGCACTGTTTTCTATTTCTGTGAAGCCAATAATATTCTTAAGTTTTAGTTTTTCAAAACCAAATTTTAGGGACATTCTTGAAGATTCAGTAGCAATACCTTGGCCCCAATATTCGGGTAAAAATCGGTATCCTAAATCAGATTCACCATCCGTTTCTGGTAAATATTTAATTCCTGTAAAGCCAATAAGCTTATTATCTGGCTTGTAAATTACGGCAAGCCTTCCATAACCGTGTGTTTTATAATCTTTAAGGACAACATTTTGTAAAATATCTTTGGCTTGTTCTACTGTTTTTACTAAAGTATCTCCCGTGTATTTTTGAACAATTGGATTTGAATTCAATTCATACATTGCTTGTACATCATCCATTTGAAATGGACGAATTAATAATCGATCAGATTCTAATAAAACATCTAACATGTTAACTGGTTTTTAATCCTAATTCTTTTCCTTTTTGAAGCATAAAAATTTTAGCCTCTTCATATTCATTTGGAATTTTTCCTTCTAGAACAGCTTCTTTGATTGCATCTTTTATGATTCCTATTTCACGAGAAGGTTTTAGGTTGAATGTTTTTATAATTTCTTCACCTGAAATTGGTGGTTGAAAATTCCTGATATGATCTCGTTCTTCAACTTCAATAATTTTATCCCTAACTTTTTTAAAGTTTTGATGGTATTTTTTAAATTTTGCAGGATTTTTTGTTGTGATATCTGCCTCACATAAGGTCATTAAATCTTCAATATAATCACCAGCATCAAAAACCAATCTTCGCACGGCACTATCAGTTACATCAGACGCAATAACAATAGGTCGCGAACTCATAAATACCATTTTTTGAACAAATTTCATTTTTTCATTCAATGGCATTTTCAGTCTTTTAAATAATTTATAAACCATTTTAGAGCCTACAAATTCATGAGCGTGAAAAGTCCAACCTATTTTTTTATCAAACTTTTTAGTAGGAGCTTTTCCAATATCGTGTAAAAGTGCTGCCCATCGTAACCAAAGGTTATCTGTGTTTTTAGCAATATTATCTACCACTTCTAAGGTGTGCCAGAAATTGTCTTTATGGCGTTGGCCTTCTATACTATCTACTCCTTTTAAATTGGTTAATTCGGGTAAAATATGATGCAGTAGATCTACCTTGTTTAAAATTGCAAAACCAATAGAAGGTTTTGGAGAAGCAAGTATTTTATGAAGTTCCTCTACCACGCGTTCCGTTGAAATTATTTTAATTCGTTCCGCATTTTTTTTGATGGATTCAAATGATTTTTCTTCAATTTTAAATTGAAGTTGTGTTGCAAATCGAATTGCTCGTAACATTCGTAAAGGATCGTCACTAAAGGTAATGTTTGGATCTAAAGGGGTGCGAATAATTTTGTTTTTTAAATCTTCAATACCATTAAAAGGATCTAAAAGTTGGCCAAATGATTCTTCATTTAAACTTATAGCCATTGCATTAATGGTAAAATCTCTACGGTTTTGATCGTCTTCTAAAGTCCCTTCTTCTACAGCAGGATTTCTGCTGTCTTCTTTATAAGATTCTTTCCTTGCACCCACAAATTCTAATTCAACCTGATCAGCTTTTAGCATGGCTGTTCCAAAATTTTTAAAAACGGATACGGTAGGTTTTGTAGCTAATAAACTGGATACTTTTTGTGCTAAATCGATTCCACTACCAATAGCAACAATATCAATATCTTTAGCATCACCTCGCTCCATAATATAATCTCGTACATAACCACCAATAACATAACTATCAACCTTTAATAATGAAGATGCTTTTGAAACCGTTTTAAATAATGGATTGACTAAAGCTTTTATGTGATTTGAATTTGACACTAAATGATATTTTATTGAAATAGATAAATTATTTTCGAATTACTGTTACAGAACCAGTTGTGGTAATTTTTATAATGGATGATGGTTTATTAGAATTTCCTTTCTGTCCCAAATTAACTACATGGCCTACACCTTCTAATATTTTTTTATTTATTTCTTGAAAATTATTAGGAGCTGCTTTACCACTTAAGTTTGCGGAAGTAGAAACAATAGGTTTTTTGAATTTTTTAATTAATTGACCAACAAAACCATCTCTAACAACTCTAATTGCGATGGAGTTATCGTCTGCAATTAAATTCTCTGCAACATGCAAGGGACGATCATAAATAATGGTGGTTGGAGTTACTGCATATTTAATAATATCATAAGTCACCTCTGGGATATCCTCAATGTATTGATTTAGCATTTTAAAATCTTTCACCAAACAAATCATGGATTTATTATCAGCTCTTTTTTTAAGATGAAATATTCTCTCAACGGCTTCATAATTGGTTGCGTCACATCCTATTCCCCAAACGGTGTCGGTTGGGTAAAGAATAATCCCTCCTTTTTTAAGAATATTTAGGCAGTTATTTATTTCGGTTTGCATATTAAAAGTCGGTTTCTAATTCTCTGTAAAAATAACTCTTTATATTTTGTTTTTGGTGTTCAGAAATATGATTTGTATCAATAATGGTAAGTTTAGGCTTATTTTCTTTAATACATCATAATTAGTTTCATCACTGCCAATACTCCAAACGCTTGTTGTTGGATTCAGATTTATTTTTGTTTCTAAGCACATTAAGGTAACTATTAATTTCTGTTTATATAAACCAATACTAAATTTTGGGTCCAAAGACAAAACTTAAATATTTTTCTTTTTGATATTCAAATTCCCATTTTGGATTCTGATAAAATATTTTAGAATTTTCCTTAATCAGATTAAAGATATCATTGATGTTTTTGTAATTGTAAAAAACACTATTTTCTTGAAAGTCTTCAACTTGAGAAAAGGATTGCTCAATTAACAAAGGTATTTTGTAAGCAAATGCTAAATTATAACTCCCTGATATTTTATACTTTAAATAAAGGTCATAATATGGAACATTGGGATGAATTAAAGGTAAAATAAAATCTGACTGCATGATATAATCATGAAATAATTCATTAGAAATATAATTATCGAAAAATATAAAACTTGAAAATGATGAGTGTGATTTTAAATCAATTATGAATTTTTTTGCTTCTATATCATTATATTTTCCTAAAAATATAATTTTAGTATGCTTTGGAATTTTCCATTTTTTGAAGATATAATAATCTCTTTTATTAAAATCAAAACCACCAGGAATAGTAATCCATATCTCTTTTTTTGGTTTAACCAAACTTCTTTTAATTTCCGGAAAGAAAATCGGGTAGTAACATGAAAGTTTGTTGCTTGTTAATTTTTCTTTTTGAATAGTGTCTTTTATAAAATCATTTAATGTTAAATATTTTTTTAAGCGTTTTGTTATCTTTTTTTGATAGTCTGTTTTAATAAGCTTATGAGCATTATGAATAGTTCCTATGCACTCTATTTTTGTAGGTATAAAAAAAATTAGCTTTAATATATTTCTTTCTGCGCTATTAAAAATAACTTTTGAGAAATTGTTATTTATAAGATATTTTCGAATTTTATACCAAGTATGATATTTTTTTATTTTAGTGTCTAAGTCTAAATATATAATTTTTGAAACATCAGGAAAATCTTTAACTCTTGCTTCTAAATCAGAATGACAAAACAAAGTTACTTCATGGTCTTTATGTTTTAAAAATTGAATCTGACTATGTAAGCATTCATCGTGCATTGCTCCAACTTCAATTAATGCTATTTTTATCATTACTTAATATTATTTTAAAATTTAAATTATTTAATAATATTCTAATGCTACTTAAGTGATATTTTTCTGTTTTGATCCAAAAAGCGTCTTTACCACAACCTAAAAAAAAATAGTTTTTGCATTAGTTGAAAAAAAATCAATCATTTTTTTTTCTGGTATTCTAATAATAGGGATTGGATTAATTGTTATAGTCCATTTTGTTCCAGTATTAACTTCTATGTAATAAAGTAGATTTTATTTTTGTTTTAGTGATTTTGATAATGGTGCTCCTGATAAAAGAGTTGTAAATAACTTCCAATATTTAGGTTTAAATATAGATGTAAAAAAGTATCTAATGATATAATAAAGGTTCAATATTTTTTGATGCCACCATCCATAATGTTTTTTAGTGTAATATAGCAATGAAATTTTTTGTTCTATCTTAATGTCAATACTCTTTTTAATACTCGCACTCTTATAATGAATATATTTTAGTGAAGGGATCAGGTAGGTGTATTTCTTTTTTTGTTTTAATAAACGTCTCGAAATGTCAGATTCTTCATAATATAAAAATAGATTGGTGTCAAACCCTCCTATATCATGAAAATCACTAACACCAATAAACATAAACGACCCTTGAACATAATGAACTTTAGTAGGTTCTGTATATTCTATTTTTCGGTTAAGATATGTTTTAGGGAATAATGTTTCTAGCAAAGGACGTCTTAAAATTTCGCGCTGTAATGACGAAAAATGATCTATGGTTACCCTAAAATTTTTGTGTTCATCTAGCATTTGTGGTGAGCACAATCCAGCATCTGGCTGAGTTTCCATAAAGTCCTTTAAATGCTTTAGACAATTATCACTCACTTGTAAGGTGTCATTATTGATAAAAGCATAATATTTACATGGAGAAGCGTGCACTACGCCAAGCATATTACCACCACCAAAGCCTGTATTTATAGTACTTCTAATTAATTGTAAATTACTTTTATTCAGGTTGTTTAAGCTTGATTTTAAAGCTATATAATCTTCTTTTTTTGATGCGTTATCGACAACAATAATCTCAAACTTAATAGTGCTATTATGCTTATCTAATAAAGAGGCAACTGCTTCATAAGTATATTTAGAAGTATTATAGTTAATAATAATGCAACTGACGTCTAACATATTAGTTTAAAATTGCTTGCCATCTTTGGGCAATTGATTCCTCAAGATAATATTTTGCCTTTTGTTTAGCTTTTTCAGACATAGTATTATCAAAATAATTGATTTTAATTCTCTCTGAAATAACAGAGACAATATCACCTTCATCACATAAAAAGCCTACTTCATTTGTAATAATTTCTTTTGGACCAGAATGATTAGTTGCTATTGGTATAACCCCTTGTGCCATAGATTCAATAATAGCTAAACCAAAGAGCTCTTCCCATTTGCTATTTCGTTTTGAATTTAAAACCAAGTATTGTTGTGTACTTAGTAGTTGAACAAGTTTTTCTTTATTAGAAGTATAGGGTATATACTCAATAGTGTCATGCTGATCAGCAATAGATTTTACAAATTCTTTTTCTTTTCCATCACCAACAATGGTAAAACTACCTTCCTTTTGGTTAGAAAAAAAATCAAGCACTTCTTTAAGGCCCTTTTGTGGGACTAATCGCCCAAAATAAATAAAACTAAGGGGTTTTTTGTTTGTTGGAAATTCAGTCTTAAATACAGTTTCTAGTGCGTGATAAACAACACTTATTTTCTCATTAGGTATGTTGTAATTTGTTAATAATTGATCCTTGCTTTGCTGCGTTACAGCAAAAATATGTTTACACTTTTCTTCAAGAAATTGCTGCCAGATTTCATAAATTTTTGAAGTATTATTTTTTTGTTTGGGATGAAAACTTTTATCCCAATATGTCCATGAGGTATGATAAAAAACTTGATGATTTTTTAAAATAACTAAGAGTGAAATGAGTTTTGAGTCAAATGGAGCTATCCCCAAAACTATCTTTTTGTTTTTACTAAATAAAAGGCTAATAATAAAGCCGAAATTGATGAGTTGTTTCTTGAATAATTTTCCATTTAAAGAGAAAATAGACTTAAAAAAATTACTAAATACTGAAAACTCTCTGTATTTAAGAGTCGTCCTATGCTTGATAAGTAGGTGGTTTAATGCTGTATAATGACTGTCTGCACCATTTTTGTGTAAAATATAAATAGTGTTTGGTTGAGTTATCATTAAAATGAGTAATTAAAAGTACTTGAATCTATTAACATTAATTATTGAACCTTTATATTTGCAAAATTACAATTTCGATATGAGTATCTAAATTTTAATTTTTTACAAAACACTATTTAATTTAAAGGTAAGATACTATATTTTTACTTTTTATCGATATAAATGAAATATAAAGAACATAAAGTTTTTAGCGAAGATCAAGATGTTGCTCTTATTAAATTAATATCAGATGCTGTAAGAAACTTTGATGATTTTGATGGAGGAGATGGAGAACGGAATACCATTAAAAATGTAAGGTCTCAAAATTTTGATTTAAATATTAAATCTTTTAAAGTTCCACATTTAGTAAATAGATTTGCCTATTCTTTTTTTAGAAAATCAAAAGCTAACCGTTCTTTTGAATATGCAAATGATTTAATCAAAAAAGGTATAAAAACTCCTAAACCATTTGCTTATTTTGAATATAGTAATTTAAAATTATTGCATAAAAGTTTTTATGTGAGCGAGCAAATAAGTTATAACCTAACATATAGAGAGCTAACAACAGATTTAAATTATCCTGATTACGATACTATATTAAGAGAATTTACACGTTTCACTTTCGATCTTCATGAAAAAGGAGTCAATTTTTTGGATCATTCACCGGGTAATACATTGATTAAAAAAAATGAAAATACTGGTAAGTATGATTTTTATTTGGTTGATTTAAATCGAATGAATTTTCATGCTATGAGTTTTGAAGATCGCATGAAGAACTTTGCAAAGCTTACTTCTAGAAAAGATATGGTAGCGGTAATGTCTAATGAGTATGCTAAGTTGGTTAGTGAAAGTGAGGAGGAAGTTTTTAGTAAAATGTGGTCACTAACAGAAAAATTTCAGAAAAAATATCATAAAAAAACTGCTATTAAAAGAAATGTGTTTTTTTGGAAAAAGAGATACAGAAATACCTAATTTATTTTTGATGCCAAAGTTTGTATAATTTTTGATATTTTAATAAGGTAACATTAAAAGATTGCTTACAAATTCTATAACCATTTTTTCCATCAAGAATTCCCAACCTTAAAAAATAAGATTTAAAAAATGCCCACGAGGGTCTGAAAATTATTTTAAAATAGCTAGATTTTATTCCTAATTTATAATATGCTTTGGAGGCAATGTTTGAAAAGTTCTCAACTTTTTCTTTATGTTCGTCATAATCTCGATAAATCCAATGGTAAATATCTCCTTCTAATTTTCCCATCTTTTTCCCTTTTTTTAATCGATAACTATCATGTGGATTGATACCTTTCCATTCACCACTTCCTTTTTTAAATAACCTAAGTTTTTTATCTGGATACCAATCGGAATGTTTGATCCATTGTCCACAATAATTATTTAGCCTACTTGAATAAAAACCATCATAATCCCAATGTGGTTTTATATCTAAAATAGATTCTTTAAGTTCGTTAGATAATGCTTCATCACCATCTAATGATAAGATGTAGTTATGTGTTGCTTGTTGTATGGCGAAGTTCTTTTGTTCAATATAACCCCCAAATTTATGTTGAATAAAAGTCACTTTATGGTTTCGACAAATTTCTTCAGTTTTATCGGTAGAGAAAGAATCAACCACAATTATTTCATCACAAACATCAATTAAAGAAGCTAAACATTTTTCAAGATGCTCTTCTTCATTATAGGTGATAATAACTGCTGATAAAGGAAAAGTTTTATGTTGAGCATATAATTTATTGAAATTGGTAGGTACTATAGTCTCATTTTTATTCGCTAAATTATAGTCAATAAACTGTGATAATTTAGATTCAAA
>Ga0307994_1001740_pt1 | contig 12780 bp, 14 predicted proteins | sample EllFjometagen261_FD_203171 | JGI IMG/M metagenome (GOLD analysis project Ga0307994, IMG submission 203171) | Marine microbial communities from Ellis Fjord, Antarctic Ocean - #261 | ecosystem: Environmental > Aquatic > Marine > Unclassified | place: Southern Ocean | collected 2014-11-02 | reverse complement strand
CGAGCGCCCAACTGCCAAGCTGATGCCTGCCGCTGTCATGCATTATGTTGCACAGCATAAGCTCTATGTCTCAACCGCAAAGCCAGCTTATGCCTGATCTTTTGGCCCGCATCCACGCCGCGCTCGATACGCTGGATCACGTGATCATCGCGTGCAGCGGCGGGATCGACTCCACGCTGCTGGCCGTCGTCGCGCACCGCCACATGCCGGGGCGGGTGACGGTTGCGCATGCGATCAGCCCTGCGGTCCCGCCCGAAGCGACGCAGCGGGTGCGGGCGCTGGCGTTGCAGGAGGGCTGGGCGCTGTCCATCGTGAAATCGGGCGAGTTTCAGGATGAAAGCTATCTCTCCAACCCGGTCAACCGCTGCTATTTCTGCAAATCCAACCTGTATGACAGCCTGATGCAGATTGCGGCGGTGCATAGCAATGGCACGGTGGTCAGCGGCGCGAACCTCGATGATCTGGGCGAATATCGCCCCGGCCTCGATGCCGCAGCAGAACGCGGCGTGCGCCATCCGTGGATTGAGGCGCAGTTTGCGAAGGGAGACATCCGCACGCTGGCGCGTCTGCTGGACTTGCCCTTTGCAGAGCTGCCCTCTTCACCATGCCTTGCCAGCCGGCTTTACACCGGAACCCGCGTCACCGCAGAGCGGCTGCGCGCCGTTCATGCGTGCGAGAGCCTGATCAAGCAGCGCGCCGGGCTTGATGTCGTGCGGTGCCGGGTGCGCGGGGAGCTTTTGATTGTCGAGGTGGCCGATGGCGACCGCCCGGCTATCACGGCGCCGCTCCTGGAGGACCTGCGCACATTGGCAGCATCGGTGGAGCCAGGCATTGCCGCCGCCGTATTGGATGACGAGGCGTATCGCCCGGGAAGGGCCTTTGTCGGCCAGAAAGCGAGCGCCTGAATGACCAGCGGCTTTGTCCATGATGAAGAACGGCTGACAAGGCTGGGCATGCCCGAGGCGATATTCTGTGAGGGCAAGGATGTCATCGCCCTCAAGGCGATCATCACGGAGCTTGCCGCCAAGCCGAATGCGCCGGTGCTGTTCACCCGGCTGGCACCCGATCGCCACGCCGGGCTTGTGGCGCAGGGCAGCCCGGCAATCGATTATGACCCACAAGGCTGGACCGGCACGCTACACGGCCATCTGCCTGCGCGCGCCGGATCGGTCGCGGTGGTGACCGCGGGCACATCCGATCTGCGCGTAGCACTGGAGGCGGTGCGGACGCTGGAGTTTTCCGGACTCGCAACAGAACTGATCGCCGATGTCGGCGTGGCGGGCATCCACCGGCTGCTGGCGCGGATCGACCATATCCGCAGCTTTGACATCGTCATCGTCGTGGCGGGCTGGGATGCGGCGCTGGCATCGGTCATGGGCGGGCTGACCGGGCAACCGGTGATCGCGGTGCCATCGTCGACCGGCTATGGCGTGGCGGCTGGCGGCACCAGCGCGCTGCATTCGATGCTGGCCAGTTGCGGCCAGGGGGTGCTGGTCACCAACATCGACAACGGCTTCGGCGCGGCCTGCGGTGCGATTCGCATGCTCAACATGATGGCAGGGAAAACAGCGTGAAACAGCAAGCCATCGTGTTGCGCACTCCATCGGGGATCAGCGGCGATATGCTGCTCACAGGGCTGGCGCGGCTTGCCGGTGTCAGCAATGCCGAGCTGTCCGCGATTGTCGACAGCATCGGGGTCGAGGCGCTGCATGATTGCGTGACCATCGAGCCGCATCACGTCAACTGGATCACCGGATGGCAGGCGCACATCACGCTGCCGCACGAGCATCATCACCGCACCCCGGTGGTGATTTATGACATCATCGACCGAAGCGCCTTGAGCGAGCCGGCCAAATTGCTGGCCAAACGGGCCTTTGTGATATTGGCCGAGGCCGAAGCGACGGTGCATGGCTGTGCGGTCGATGACGTCCATTTTCACGAGGTTGGCGCGCTCGATTCGATCCTCGACACCTGTGTCGCGGCTGCCTTGTTCACTCGGATTGATCCGGCGGAGTTCCATTGCAGCCCCTTGCCGATGTGTGATGGGGTGATCCGCTGCGAACACGGGCTGCTCGCCAGCCCCCCGCCCGCGGTGCAGGAAATGCTGAACGGCATTCCGGTCTATGGCGCCGACGGGAAGGGCGAGACGGTCACGCCCACCGCGCTCGCGTTCTTGAAAGCCGCCGGAGCGCGCTTTGGCAAATGGCCGCAATGCGAGGTGGTGACCTCTGCCAGAGCTTATGGCGGCAAGGTGTTCGAACATCTGCCCAATGGCGCGAACTTCTTTCTGGTGACCTTGTGACCGCAGTTCCCGCAGCAGCGGATATTGCAGGCGCGCTGCTGGCGGGGGCGACGGGGCGGTACCGGGCTGTGGTCGAAGCCTGCGAGCCCGGCACCATCGCGGGCACCGGCTTTGTCGATCCTGCCACCTCGCTGGGCGAGGGCGGATCGTGGCGGCTGCTGGTCGCCGAGGGCGAGACTGTCGAGGCGGGCCAGCCTTTGGTCGAACTGATCGGCCTGGCTCCCCGGCTGGGTATTGCAGAAGATCATGTGCTGGGCGCGCTGGGCTTTGCATCGGGCATTGCGACGCGTGCGCGCGTCTTTCGGCAGGCCGCGCCTGCGGGGCTGTCGATTGCCTGTGGCGGCTGGAAGAAGCTGCCATTGGCGCTCAAGCCGTTGCTGCGCGCGGGGCTGGCTGTCTCGGGCATCTTGCCGCGTCTGGTCGATGGCGATTTCGTCTATGTCGCCAAGAATGCGGTGATCATGCTCGGCGGGGTGGATCAGGCGATCGCGGCGGGCATTGCGGTGGGCCACGGCCCGGTTGCGGTGCAGGTCAAATCGGTGGCAGAGGCGGTTTCCGCCGTCACCACCGGGGCGGGCATCATCATGGTCGATACGGCGGACGTCAAGGATCTGGCCGATGTCCATGCCGAGCTGACAAGGCTTGGCCTGCGCAGCCGCGTGCGGCTCGCCTTTGGCGGCGGCGTGCGGCTGCAGGATCTTGGCCCCGCAGCCGTCGCCGGGGCCGATGCGGTGGATGTTGGCCGCGCGATCCTCGATGCGCCGCTGCTCGATCTGCGTATGCGCGTCTGTTCCAAAGTCGCTGACTGACCTGATTTCCCTGGTCACATAAGGATATTAGCCATGACCCATCCCGCCATTGCAGTCGGAAAACTCGCCGTGATTACCGGCGCTGCGGACGGCATCGGCCTTGCCGCCGCGCACCGCTTGGCCAGCCTGGGCATGACCGTGGTGCTGAGCGACATCGATGCCGACAAGCTGTCTGCGGCCCGCGATGCGGTGGGCGGGAATGCCGTCGCCATCGCCGCAGATGTGTCCGACCGCGCTTCGGTTCAGGCGCTGGCCGATCAGGTGGCAGGGCTGGGCACCCCGGTTTCGGTGCTGATGAACAACGCCGGCACCGGTCGCGGCGGCAACGCCTTGGTCAACCCGGACGGGTGGGACCGGATGATCGGCACCAATCTGCTGGGGCCGCTATATGGCATCCAGGCCTTTGTCCCTGCCATGGTGGCCAGTGACGCGCCGGGGCTGGTGATCAACACCGGCTCCAAGCAGGGCATCACCCAGCCGCCGGGCGACACCGCTTACAATGTCAGCAAATCCGGCCTCAAGTCGCTGACCGAGGGGCTGGCGCACACGCTGCGTGAAGAGACCAGCGGACGCATCAGCGCGCATCTGCTCATTCCCGGGTTCACCTATACCGGCATGATGAAGGCGCATTTCGCCGAAAAGCCCGCCGGAGCCTGGACGCCCGAGCAGGTCGTCGACGTGATGATGGAGGGCCTGGCGCGGGGCGATTTCTATCTGTGGTGCATCGACAATGAAACGACGCGCGACACCGACAACCGCCGCGTCCTGTGGAATGCGGGCGACATCACCGAAAACCGCCCGGCATTGTCGCGCTGGCACCCCGATTACAAACAGGCCTTTGCCGACTGGATGGCAAAAGACTGAGGATCATTCCTCGAAGTCGATGAAGGTCACCGCCTCCTTGACCGATTTGCGGTGCGAAACCACCGCGTTGGCGGGGAAGCTTTCATCCGGCCAGCCCATGGCGACGCACATCATGATCAGCTGATCATCGGGGATGCGGGCGTGCTCGCGCACGACCGGCGATTGCATGATTCCCTGGCTGTTGATCACGCAGCCCAGACCCCGCGACCACGCCGCGTTGACCAGCGCGTTGATCACTCCGCCACAATCGAACGGGGCGATGTCATTGCCTTGCAGCACCTTGTCATAAGTGATGATGATCGACACCGGCGCATCGAACTGGCGAAAGCCGCGCAGCACCCAGTCGAGCCGCTTGGCCTTGTCTTCGCGCGGAATGTCCATCGCGGCAAACAGCTGTTTGGCGACCCCGATCTGTCGTTCGCGGTGCGCGCCTTCATAGCTTTCGCTCGCCTTGAACTCGCGCGAGGAGGGGACGCCTGCCAGGTTGCGTTCGGTATTGCCCTTGCGAATCGCATCCAGCGCAGCGCCGCTGACGACGGTGAAATTCCAGGGCTGGGTGTTGAGCGACGAAGGCGCGCGCATCGCCATGGCGATCACCTCTTCGACCAGCGCCTTGGGCACCGGCTTGGGCAGATAGCCCCGGATGCTGCGGCGTCCCATGACGACGCTTTGATAGGCCTGTGCGATCTGATCGTGTGAACTCATGCGAATCCCGCTCCTGTGTTGTGTCTGCGATGTCCCTGCCACCTGCCATAATGGCTTGCCAGAGGCTGCGATAATTATCTATATCATTAAGCCGATAAGAACGGTGTGTTCGTGAGAGGGGAAGACTAAGATATGGCGCTTGAACAGTCCATGCGGGACCGGCTGACGCTGCCTGCGGTGTGTGCGCCGATGTTTCTGGTGAGCAATCCTGATATGGTGCGAGAAGCCTGCCTTGCCGGAATCATGGGAGCCTTGCCCCGCCAGAATGCCCGCAGCTTCGAGATGTTTGAAGGCTGGCTCGCCGAAATACGGCAGGCTCTGGACAAGCACAAGGCAGCAAACCCCGATGCGCGCATTGGCCCGCTGGCGGTCAACCTGGCCACGCAGATGGACGCCGAAGAGGCATCTCGCCACCTCGATCTCGCCAAGCGCTATGGCGTCGAGGTGATCATCAGTGCGGTTGGCAATCCGACCGAGCTTGCCGCCCGCGTGCATGATGCGGGCCTCAAGATATTCCACGATGTCACTTCCATGCGGTTCGCAGAAAAGGCGATTGCGGCAGGGGTGGACGGGTTGACCTGCATCGGATCGGGCGGCGGCGGCCATTCGGGCAATGTCGGCCATCTGGTGCTGGTCCCGCGGATCCGCCGGATATTTGATGGCACGCTGCTGATGGCGGGCTCGATCTCGACCGGCGCGGCCATTCGTGCGGCGGAAATCCTGGGCGCGGACCTTGCCTATATGGGCACGCGGTTCATCGCGACGCAGGAAGCCGCCGTCGACCCCGATTATGCCCGCATGCTCACCGAGGGGCACTCGGAAGACCTGATGTTCACCCCCAAGATCGCCGGGGTCGCCGCCAACTGGCTGGTGCCTTCGATGGAACGCGTCGGGCTCGACCCCAAAAACCTGCCGCAGCCTGCGGGCCATGGCATGGGGTCCAAGCATTTGCCCGAAGGGGTGAAGCCGTGGAAAAACCTGTGGTCGGCAGGGCAGGGGATCGATCTGATCGACGATGTCCCCAGCATTGCCGAACTGGTTTCACGCTTGCGGCGCGAATATGTCGCGGCCTGCGATGCCGCCAGCTTTGCCGATGTCGCCCGGATGGTCGATCAGGCGCTTGATGCCAAGAATGTTGATTGAGGAACACCTGCATGAACCGAATTCCGCTCGTCCCGGTTGAGGACCTCACCCCCGAACAGCGCGATCGCTATGACAACGCGCCCGGCGGCAAGCTGAACCTCAGCCGCCTGCTGTCCCATGCCGTATCGATGCAGCCGGGAATCGGTATGGCGGTGCAGGGCATGATGTCCGGTATCGAAGTGCCGCCGCTGGAGCGGCAGATCTGCGTGCTTGCGGTGCTGCATCTGGACCGGGGCGAATATGAATGGGCGCAGCACATGCAGGTGTCCAAGATGATGGGCGTGCCTGATGAAAAGGTCGCCGCGATCGCCAATGACCGCTTTGGCGACCCCATATTCGACGACCGCGAAAAGGCGCTGCTCGCCTTTACCCGGCAGGTGGTCAAGACGGTGCGGGTCGACGATTTCGTCTTCAATGCTGTCGCCGCGTTCTACAGCCCGCGCCAGATCGTCGAACTGATCCACGTCATCGGCCTGTACATGCTGTTCGTCCGCGTGTCCGAGGTGGCCGAGCTTGAGATCGATGCCGTGCTGGGCGGTGAATTCTGGAAAAAGGCCAATGAGGACGCCGGTCTGTCCAACGACTGACCCTGGCCCTCGGCTCCCTCGATTGAAGGACTGATACCATGGAAAACGCAGCAACAGAGACGATTGACTATCCGTTCGTGCGGCTTGAATTTGATGGCCCGCTGGCGATCATGACGCTCAACGACCCGGAGCGGCTGAATGCGATGGGAATGGAGATGGGCGAAGCCATCGCCACCGTGCTCAACGAGATCGCCAAGCCGCGCCGCAAATGCCGCGCGCTGATGATCACCGGCGAAGGCCGTGCCTTCTGCGCCGGAGTCAACCTGATGGGCAGCCGCAAGGCGCTGGCCGATGGCACCAACAAACTGCCGGTCATGGGCGGGGTCGAGACATTCTTTCACCCGCTGCTGCGGCGGCTGCATGCCGTTTCGATCCCCGTTATCGCCGCGCCCAATGGCCTTGCGGTCGGCATAGGCCTGGGCATGTGCCTGGCCGCCGATTACGTCATCGCCTCGGACAAGGCCTGGTTCCAAGCACCGTTCAAGAATTTGGCGTCGGCCACCGATTCCGGGCTGGGCTGGTTGCTGTCGCGCAATATCGGCATGCTGCGCACCAAGCGCATTCTGATGCGCGCCGAGCGGATCGACGCCGCCACTGCGCTCGATTGGGGCATGGTCAGCGAGGTTGCGCCCGCTGACAGCTTCGCCGTGCGTGCCCGTGAAGTTGCGATGGAAATCGCCCATGATGCGACGATTGCGCTGTCCGAGATCAAGCAGATCGTCAATGTCGCGCAGCGGATCGACCTGCACTCTGCGCTGGAAACAGAGGTCCAGGCGGTTGCCCGCACCTCGCGCACCAAGGACAATGTCGCGGCGATCCGCGTCTTTGGGTCAAAGGAAAGGCCGACGTTCACGGGCGAATGAACCCGCTGCCCGGGCTGTTGCCATGACACATGGACATTTATCGTCCTAGTGTTTGCAGGTTCCTGCGCTGCCCGCTAATGTAGAGGCTCCATCAGACTGGGGCAAACGAAATTGGCAGATGAAAAGCTGCACAGGGCTATCGCAGCGGCGGCGGATGTGTTTTTGCGGTATGGCTATGCCCGGACCACCATGGGCGACATCGCCAAGGCGGCTGGAATGTCGCGCCCGGCGCTGTATCTGCTGTTTCCGGGCAAGGAACAGGCGTTCGAGGCGGGCACGATGTTCCTCGCTCGCCGCCACCTGGACGATATCCGAAGCATGCTGGACGGGTGCGAGGGGCTGCAGCAAAGGCTGACCACGGCCTGTGTGATGCTGCTGTTGCGGGTGTTCGACCTGCAACAGTCCGCGCCCGACGCGCGCGACATGGATGACCTGACCTTTCCGGTGGTGCGTGCGATCTATGCGATGTTCGAGAGCTTCTTTTCCGCGCTGATCGCCGATGAGATGCCCGCGCCTGCTGTTCAGCCCGACGAGGCCGCACGGGTGCTGTTGTATGGTGCGCGCGGGCTACGCGATGTGGCAGGCAGCGCCGAAGACTATGCGCGGCTGATCGAAACGCACGTCGCCCTGGTGTGCAGCGGACTGGTTCACGCCAGGCCTCTTTAGACGCGCTTGCCGTCTACGCAGCAGGCGCTTCCTGCGACACGCGTTCATAGGCGGCGAGCGGACCCAGAACCGTGACTCCGCCATCGACGGGGAGGGTAATGCCGCTGATGAAACGGCTTTCCGGCCCGGCGAGGAACAAGGTGGCCTGCGCAATGTCCCACGCATCGCCCTCGATCCCGATCGGCGCGATGGCGCTGCGCACCCGGCGTCCTTCGCCCTTCACATAGGCTTCCACCATCGGCGTCATGATATGCCCGGGCGCCACGCAATTGGCGCGGATTCCATCGCGGCCATACATCACGGCAAGTTCGGCGGTCAGCTGGATGACAGCAGCCTTGCTGGGGCCGTAAGCGCTATTGCCGTGCGCCAGAATCCCCGCGACAGAGGCAATGTTGACGATCGACTTGCCTTGGCCTTCAAGCAGGGCAGGCATTGCCGCGCGGCACATGTTGATCACCGTGCCGAAGTTGACCGCCATAACCTTGTCGATATCGGCCTGCTGAACCGTGTGCAGCTGCCCGGCGCCTGCGCCGATGCCGATGTTGTTGATCAGCGTATCGAGCCCGCCAAGCCATTCCAGCGCCTCGGCCGTCATCCGTTCGGCAGCTTGCGCCTCGGCGACGTTGCCGGTGAAGACGCGGGCTTCACCGTTCAAGCCGACGATCAGGTCGAGCGTGGTTTGCGCGCGGGCCTCGTCCAGATCGAGCAATGCAACCTTGGCGCCCTCGCCTGCGAACAGCGCGGCGATCGCCTTGCCGGTGCCGACACCATCGCCCAGAGTTCCGGCTCCGGTGACGATGGCTTTCCACCCGTTCAAACGGCGATGAAAGACTGTGGGCTGTGGCACGCATTACTCCCTGGATGGTATGATCGGCTGGTGGTCCGTCCTCAGTCAGGAGGCGCCGGTGACCATTTCGCGCAGCCTCGGTTTGACGACCTTGCCCATCGCGTTGCGCGGCAGGTTTTGCAGAAACCGCCATTCGTCTGGCACCTTGTATCGCACCAGCCTCTCGGTACACAGCGCCTTGAGGTCTTCCTGCAGCTGGTCCTGATCGACATCGTCGCGCGCGGTCTGGATGCACGCGACGGTCAGCATGCCCATCCTGAGGTCCGGCTTGCCGACGATGGCGCAATCGGCGACATCGTCGTGCGTGTGCAGCACGCGCTCGATCTCTGCCGGATAGACGTTGGAACCGCCGCGCAGGATCAACTCTGAACTTCGGTCGGCGATGGTCAGCCAGCCATCCGGATCGACACTGCCATGATCGCCGGTATGCACCACCCCGCCGCGCAACAAAGCGGCGGTCTTTTCGGTATCATGCCAATAGCCGAGCGGCGGCGTGTAGACATGCGCCCAAGCTCCGGTTTCGATGGCGCTGACGCAAACCTCCCCGACAGTCCCTGCGGGCACCGGCTTTCCGTCAATGTCCAGAATCGACAGCTTGAGATGGGGCAGCACGCGGCCACTGGCGCCCTCGGGTGCGACCGCATCCATGGGATGCGCGACAACCGTGGGGGCTTCGGTCAAGCCATAGCTGGTGGTGATGTGGTAGCCATAGCGTTTGAAAAACGCCTCGCGAATGACCTCTGGCAGCGGAGCGCCGCCGCTGCCCAGAACCAGTCCTTCGGGCAGATCGAGATCGGCCTGGAGCAGGTCATAGACCATGGTGGGAACCAGCGAGATCGTCTCAACCCGCTTCTCGCGGCACCATTCGACCAGCGGACCGATCTTGGCAGAAACGCCGAACAGGAACGGGCTGCAGGACAGGAACGCTGCGACCGGGCCGAGGATCATCAGGTTGGTGATCGTCAGCGGAAGGCACGATCCGCGCCTGGCCCCCGGTTGCATCAGCCCATGCGCAAAGGATGCTGCCGCCACCACGATCATGTTGTGCTGGCTGTGCACCACGCCCTTGGGAACGCCCGTGGTGCCGCTGGTGTACATGATGACCGCAGGTGCGAACGGATCGATCGGCGCGCGGGCGGGGGCTGCCTTAGGCTCGGCAGCCATGGCAGCAGCCCAGCCACCATCTGCATCGTCGGCGTCGAGCAACCATACGCAGGTCAGGGCGGGGAGGGCAGGGCGGATTTCGTCGATCTGGGATTGCAGGCTCGAATCGGTGATCAGTACCTTGGCACCGCTGTGCTCGAGGATGTAGCGCTTGTCGGTGGCGGGCAGGATCTTGTTGATGCCCACCCAGATCGCTCCCAACTGCATCGCCGCGAAGAACGCGATGACCAGGTTGGCCTCGTTGCCCAGCGATGCGGCGACCCGATCGCCTTTGCGTACGCCTGCAGCGTCCAGCAGCATGGCGGCGGCCGACACGGCATCTGCCATCTGCTGGAAGGTCAGCTGCCGTCTGGTGTCGTCCAGCGCCTGAGCATCCGGGACAAGTGCGCACGCGCGTTCGATCAGCGATGCCACATCGCACGGCCCGCCAGGCGGATTGATCCTGCTGGGCGGAGCCTGAAGGCCCAGCGCCCTGAAGTCCTCGTCCGTCATCGCTCTCCCGCTTCCCATGCTTCTCTGATTGAGATTAAGATGTATATGATTATGATGTATTGACGCAAGTGAGGCAAGGGCCTCTGTCTGCGCGCGAAGCAGGATAGCCGCACACATACAGGATACCAGATGACAGAGATGAAGTTTGAAGATCAGTTCGCTCCGTTTGGATCGGTCGAGCCGGTCGCCATGACCAGTTTCCAGAAGGTGGTTGCGCGCAGGCTGACCAAAAGCTGGACCGAAATTCCGCACGTGACCCATCATGACAGCGTGGACGTGACGCAGCTCGATGCTTTCAGGCGCTCCATGCCTGCGGACACCAAGGTTTCCCCGCTGATCTTCATGGTCAGGGCGCTCGCGGTTCTGCTGCGGGAGTTTCCTGCGTTCAACGCGTCGCTCTCGGATGACGGCAAGACGCTGTTTGCCAAGAGCTATGTCAACATCGGCGTTGCGGTGGATGGCCCGCTGGGACTGCTGGTGCCGGTGTTGCACAACGCCGACACCAAGGACGTGGGGATGCTGAATGCTGAGCTTGCTGCACTGAGCGCGCAGGCGCGCGACAAGGGCCTGCCGATGAGCGCGATGTCCGGTGGATGCATGACCATCTCCTCGCTTGGTGGCATCGGCGGAACCGGCTTTTCGCCGATCATCAACCAGCCCGAGGTCGCGATTCTGGGGGTCACCCAGACCCGCATGACGCCGGTGTGGGACGGCACCGCCTTTCAGCCGCGATTGATGATGCCGTTGTCGCTAAGTTACGACCATCGTGTGATAAATGGTGCCGACGCAGCGCGATTCGTCCGCCGGATCGGCGAACTTCTCGCGGCCCCCGCCGCTCTTTGAACTCACAGTTTTATCCCCAATTGATACAGGGCCAGCCATGTTTGATCTGAAAGCCACCCACAATCCGCACCGCTGGTTTCTGAAGGTGGAACGCAACCTGTGCACGGGCCCCGAGCATAGGCAGTTCCTGTTCGGCGGGGTTGGCATGGCGGCATCGATCCAGGCAATGGAGCAGACCTGCAATCGCCCGGTCATATGGGCAACCGCGCAGTATCTTTCGTTCGCGCTGCCCGGGCGCATCGTCGACCTTGATGTCGTGGTCCCGGTGGCAGGCAGGCTGACCACCCAGGCCAATGTCCTGCTGCACATCGATGACCAGAAGATCATCGCGGTGCAGGCGGCGCTGGGTGCGCGGGAAGATCCGGTTCAGGACCAATGGGTCCGTATGCCCGATGTCAGCCCGCCCGAGGATTGCAAGGAGGCCAATTACTGGCGCGGTGACGGCAGCGGATTGAACGCGCGGCTGGAAATCCGGGTCGCGGCAGGACATTTCCACGGTGATCGTTCCATCGCCGAGCGCGGCGACGGCAGGCTGATCTTCTGGCTGCGGTCCCGCGAAGGGGATATGATCGATTCTAGGATGCTCGCCATCGCCGCCGACTATGTCGCGTCGGGCATCGCCGGGGCTACCGGACTGCACGCCGGCGGCAACAGCCTCGACAACACCATCCGGTTTGGCAGGATCGTGCCGTGCGAATGGGTCCTGTGCGATGTCCAGATCGAATCGCTGACGCACGGCATCGTCCACGGCCGCATGCATCTGTATTCCCCCGATGGCGTGCTCATGGCGACCGCGGGTCAATCGATGATTCTGCGGGTTCACCCTCCCGCAGCATGACGGGGTCGGGGCACCCGTCTACTCGTGGTCACGGCTTGTCCACTCCCGGGCCGAACAAGCCCCGCCTGCAAAATTGTCGTCAAACTGCAACAGTTTTGCAGAACTCCGCTGGAACCGCGAATGGCCCTTGACAGCCCCCCACTCTAATCGTCTATCTACGTTGCATAATAACGACGATAAAATCATCCACGGAGGGGATTATGACCAAATTCGGCCTGTTGAGCGGCGTAGCGCTCGTATCGATTCTCGCGGTGCCTGGGGTCGCGTTTGCCCAGAGCGCAGAAGATCCCCAGCAGAACCAAGGGATTGCCGACATCGTCGTCACGGCGCGCAAGACCAGCGAAAGCCTGCAGTCCACCCCGGTCGCGGTCAGCGCCATCTCGGGCGAATCGCTGGCCGATCAGCAGATCGTCGGCATCCAGGAAATTCAGGCGATCACGCCCAACATCACCTTTTCCAGCGCGGTTGCGCAACCGGGATCGTCCACCGTGTTCATTCGCGGCCAGGGATCGTCCGATGGCCTGATCGCGCTCGACCAGGCGGTCGGCGTGTATCTGGATGGCGTGTATGCCGCGCGCTCCACCGGCGGCGCGACCGATCTGCTCGACGTCGAGCGGGTCGAGGTCCTGCGCGGCCCGCAGGGCACCCTGTTCGGTC